>Ga0210040_10000828_pt1 | contig 49572 bp, 19 predicted proteins | sample CryGeyCG12114_NA_FD_185462 | JGI IMG/M metagenome (GOLD analysis project Ga0210040, IMG submission 185462) | Groundwater microbial communities from aquifer - Crystal Geyser CG19_WC_8/21/14_NA (SPAdes) (version 2) | ecosystem: Environmental > Aquatic > Deep subsurface > Groundwater | place: USA...
GATGCTGCGATTGGTGGTGATGATGGAGTCCAGAGTGTAATGAAGAGGGTGGCAATGGACCTCCATTGTTGTTGTTCTGAGTCTTCTGTAACTGCTGAAGGGTTTGAGCCACTTGAGCTGCTTGTACCGCCTGTTGAATCAAAAATTAAATTCCGTTGATATCATTAATCATTTTCCGTAAGGAACAGTAACAAGCACACATTATTTTTTTCTATGCAATGCAAAGTATATAAAAAGAGGATTTTAAACATTTAGTAACTTAGTTAGTCAGTATAAGGTCACGGCTAAGGTCAGACAAAACAATACTTATGCAAAATAGCTACGTGCTTAGAAGTTAGTTAGTTAGTAGCCATTCGGGAGGTTCGATTATGCTGATGAATGCAAATGGGATGGTAAAAACAAGAATGTTGAGTGAAAGGGCAATGCTTCACACTGAATAAGGTAGTTAGTTAGTTAAAGAGTTGAAAACTTGAGTGCCAAAAGACGCTAATGAGTTGTACTCAAAGTACTAGGTAGTTAGTACATACTAAAACGTGCGTGAAATAGGGAGAACATGCATATGGAGTGATTAATTAAGTCACCTGTTGTGAGCCAGCAGATGAAGAAGAGTTAGATGGCCTTGGCGATGGAGGGACCAAGCCAGAATAGTTAGATGAGAAGAGACTCTGATGTAAAAGACCCTACAGACAGAGAGAGATAGGAAAAATATGTAAATTCAGGAGCTAGAGAATGCAAAGTGAAGAAAAAGCGTTGAACTATGTGATGATGAAAAAACTTGAGGAAAATTTGGACACGGAGATGATATTTAGACTCATTATATTATTATGACCGTGGTTAAAATGATGAGCACGGTGAATTAATTAGTTGGCTTCTGAAACTTGTTCACTATAGCACACCATCAACACTAATAATTAATCATCGCACATGCATATTATGGTGATACACCCTATGCAATTTTAATGTAGGTAAATTACGAATTCAAAATTTATTGGGGGAGAAACTTGGTAAACTAACTAGAAGTGTAAATTATCCAGTTTGCAAATAAATGAGTATGCAGGGATAATGTTATGCTAAAATACGGGAACTAATTCTTTCAGTTGCAGTCATTTTGAGCTTATTTGTACGCTAACTACCTTAGAAGCAACATTCGTTCATAAAGCACGCGTCGGGCAATCATTTCGTATTTTTTTAATTTGAAAATGTTAGCAGCAAACCAACTAACTACTTAATGTTCTCAGCGGGATACTTATAGTTGCAGTGCACATTTACATCCCCCAACGAGTTAGTTATGAAATCCCGAAAACTCAGCTCATATCGGTAATAATCATAATTCAAGTGGGTAAGTCACTCTTCCTTCACTCATAGATTTTACTGTTACGCTAACTAACTATAATACCGGTGCCACAGTAGTAATATTTTTTCTACAAATATGGAATCGTAATAATATGATTACAATTTTTGAGAGGTCTCACCTGATTCTGCAAATAGAATTGTGCCTGAGGAGGGAGTTGAGCAGCTGTGCCACTTCCAGCCGTCTGCCCAAACATGACTAATTGTTGCAAGGTTTGTTGTATACTCTGTTGTAATTGTTGGTACAGAGCCTGGCGTGAGTCCATCCAAAAACATAAAAATAATCCATAGTTAGTCCAGACTGTAAAAGTACATTTCACGCAGAAGGAAGCATTCGGACTCTCCCATTTGAACCAAACTAACTAACTAACAAAACCCGGCGAATGAACCATGTGTATATCAATACGTGCTCTAGTATTCGAATCCCAAATCACTTTCATTGATTAAGATATTAATCAAAGTGTCTACTGCAAATGCTCCAAATATAGCTATGGATTGTTTACCAGTAAAAGCTCACGTAAATGAAAACACGTTAATGATTTATGTTATCGAACTAGCGTAAGTAGCGGCTGATTGAACAATTAAAGAATTGTTCCAGATTTACGAAAAGATGGAAATATTACCTGTAATTCTTGACTACTCAATGTGGTCTGGGATGCAAACTGATTTTGAAGATACAGCTGCTGACAAGTGGCATGTAGACTGACCAACTGAAAAATGGAAAAAAAACATTGGCATCAAAATCAAAATAAATTCCATACTTGTGCAGTTACATTGGCTATCTCATCTTATGATTCGAGGTTGAACCAACATTGCATTGTCCAGACGTCGTAATGAAATCATGTAAAGTATTTTTCCACGAACGCATGAAATAAGAAACTAATATTAGGTATGCATGCATGGTATCTAGCACCATTACAGATGAGCCATCATATTGCTATACTTACTAGCTAATTAGCATTCTTGAGATATTTTTCGCTCATTCAGTAGAACTTAAACTGACTGATAAACATTGTACATGCACCAAATGCAAATTTGTTTCCTAAATGAACAAAAACAGATAAACCGCTGCTTCTTCCAACAGCAAAATAAGGCTGCTATTTCGACTATAAAATGCATACATATTATTCGGTGCTGAAAACCAGCTAACATAACATGCAACTATTGGTAAGGGCATCATCATGACGGCTATAGTAAACAAAATTCCCAGATGTTCCTACAAACTGATGAATATTTATGCTCTCCCATAAATCTAAATATCCTCGGAAAAGAACAATTCAGGGTGCACTTTTACTGCGTTCATTTCCCTAGCACGCAAATCAATTGAAAAAGCTGTTCCATCTTTTCCCATCTATTCCCCCAAAACCGCTTCACTTTACTTCCTAATGAATTCTATCACGGAACATCATCATCATTGCTGCTTTTACTCCCTCACTTTACCTACCCTAAAACTAACTACATTCACAATATTATTACCATATAATGTTAAACTTGCAATTGGAAATACACAATAAAATCCTCACTCAACTAACTAACTCAACTTCTATAGCCTAGCAGACGGACCAACCAAAAAGGGGTGAAAAATGGTCCATGAAAAAAGGGGAAACTTGAGCAAGTAATGAACTCTGTGTAAATAGATTTTTCCTTCCATTATTACCTGATTGAGTGATAGTTGTCCAGTCTGAAGAGCTGAGAGAGCGGACTGCGCTGCTGAAGGACTCAAAGCATTCTGCCCATGATGATGATTATGATGTCCATTGGACTGAGAATTCAATCCTCCAAGGATCCCACCGACTCCATTATTCTTGGAACTTGTATTGTTGTTATTATTATTGTTGTTTGATGTAGGACTATTGTTATTATTTTGGGAGGACAGTCGATCGCTGGAAGTGACCAAATTGAGGGCCCCTACTTTGTCAGAATCCATGGAATCCCCATCGTCACCTAGTTCTGAGACCGACCGCTCCTCTTCACTCAAATCTCCGTTAAGTCCATTGTCTGAAATTGACATTAGTCAACAATTAAATATTTAACTTCAATTTTATAAATCAAATACAATGATGAGCTACCACTAATCTCCAGTCAAGAAATATCTCATGTAGCCTAAAATATTGCTCGACGTTTGAGCTGCGCATAAGGCAAAGAAACTTGTGGCAATGTTTGCAATATTGCAATTGCAGCGAGCATTCTTTGTTCACATCTATATGGTAATGATTGACGTAATGGATGCAACTTGTATGCAGGGTGACACGATATTGGAATAAAAATTTGCCATTAGTATTCAAGAAATGGACATGGTCCAGAGGACCAAAGAGTGTTCGTCCATGATGTAATATGAGAGTAATGGAGGGGGCCTGTGCATGTCATGTGTACTTTTTTTGGACACATTATGCAAGACGCATGTAAAATACGTCGATTAAAATGGATCTGAAATATATTCCCTCACATTAGAGAACGTGATGGGAATGGTTTAGAGTGGAAATCGAAGCGATCCATCTTTTTCCGCTTGGAGCAAGTGACTCACAGAAAATGAGATGAGAAAAGGGAGTCCGAGTTGTAACTATAACATGCGGACATGGTCAATGTACATACCCAATGTATTTACTTGGGCCGCGTACAATAATGTGTATTAGAATGCATCATGGAGACCCACTATAAGGAAAAATTGCTAAGATTACAATCTTTATAAGTCTGCAGATACAGAAACTTTCTTCTTATGGTCAGCTCCATCACATCACATTTATTTCTAATGCATAGCATAAGTAAGGGAAACGGGGAAAACAGCATGTTTGTGTCTGTAGCACTGGTCAGTCAGGGGGTCTCATCAATAAAACAGCATAATGATACAAAACAGCTACCACTATCTCTATTTATTTCTAGGACTCGTATTATTATCCATTCATCGTCCCAAGTGGAATTGTATTTTGCATTAATCACGCCCATTCTGAACAATCATGGAAAACAAGATGCATAAAGTATGGTCCTGTAGGGCGGGTAAATTCAGAATTGCAAACCAAATCCCTTCAAGAAGAAACTCACAAGGAACAACAAAAGTTGTTTTCCCTTTCATGGACACACTTTTCTTACGGATCCACAAGGAAAATTCAATTTAATTCATAGGACAATATAAAGAGGACAAGGTGCTATTCATTTTCTTGTGAGAGCAAATCCCAAAGGATTACCGACAATTTCCCCTTTTTCACGGACTGACCAATATAAAGGTTACAAGAGAAAAGTCCAATGGTACTCTAACTATACACGGTGAGTGACTTGCTCTCGTACTTGTAACGTTCAATCCTTACTTTCTCCCAAATAGAAATTCACAAGTAAGTAAGTTAAGTAACCCTTTGGTTCCCTCCCTTTTCTCATTCTCACTGCATGCTTTTAACTAAAGTAACTCTATCAGCAACTGACGACCAGTCCCAATGTTGTAACGAACTAAAGTAAGTGAATGATCTTATCACATTTAAGAACTCCATATACTCCTTTTTATACACCATGTATTATCATGAGCACAAGTCAGTCTTATACCCCTGTTTATGTATTATACAAAATCAATGAGGACACCTCAGGACTTCAATTTTCACAAGATTTCTCCCAATCAAATCAAAACGATTCCCATTCCCCCTGTGAGTAACGTAACTCAATGAATACGTTTTCCGAGAGAAACTAAATTTTAAAATGTCTACAGCATTCTATGCAACTATTCTTTCCGGCGAGTTCAGGAATTTTACATCTTTTTTGTGCGAGTTGGCAGGCCAAACTTTCTCAACATCAAAGCCAAGCTCAAGAGTGTTTTTCCATTCTCATCCCCTAACTTTTTTTTACAATGCACAGGGAATCTACCGTCTGGTCCAAAGATCTATTTCGTTCATCCGATTAACTTCTCCTGAGGCTAATGCATGCGTGCGTTTCTAACTTTAAGAGCATGCATGTTCGAGTGTTGTGTGCATGTGTCATATCACAACACAAGAAAGTGACCATAGGCAAAATGGACACATATATGGTTAGTTAGTTAGTTAGTCCCCACACCCTTCCGTCCCCACACTTTATTTGGAAAATTCAAGCATTTATTCACCGACTTATTGTCATGGCCAGTCACGCAAGGAAAAGGTAATTAAATGTGACCATAAGTGAAAAACGACCAAGGTGGTTTCCCATGCATGCACGCATTTTTTTTTACATATGACGTCTAATGCGTAAAAAATTGCGGTGAGAGAATGGCGGAAAACCTATGTGAAGCAAGGAGATAATAATATTCATCAAATGTAATGGGATGGCTGTGGTGACGGTCCACTTACTTACTCAATAATACAGGAGCTAGCCAGGAGAAAAAGGCTGTGAAGAAAACTGGCAAACAAAGAGTTAATGGGAAAAGTGGATTTGAGCATGGCTTCCGGGCTCAGCAGGAGATTTGCGCTCTCTAAAAATCAATACACTCTTTACATGCACGGGGAAAATAGTGGTGGACCACTGGACATCACCACGGGAGCAAATAAAAGCATATATTTAGTGTATAGAAGTGTAAAAAGTCAGTGAGTGAAATACGGAATGAAAAATAGGACATATATGTACTTGGTCCGATAGAACATGCAGAGAAAAAAACTAGTGTGGATCCGGTCTGTCACGCAGGAGAAATTGTCACTCACTGCTAAGCAGACTGACCAATGGAGAAAAACAATAGGAGGAATCTCGTACAGATTTAACTTCCTTGACTGGGATAAAGTGAGGAAAAACACCTACAGTTGTGGTTTCGTTGGTCGCCAAATAAATGAGTTCACGTTCCCCAATGGAGCAAATTGAGGTGTGATAGACAAAAGTGTGATTTTTTATCGTTTCCACTTTCTCCACTTAAAACTATGCTATGCTATACTACTACTCCATGTGCTGTGCAATATAGCAGATTATTTATTTCCAGGAGACGATACACATGATCGCACCCAGCAATAAATCTCTACCTTCACAAAATGGATACCAATAGTCTTCCTTTGACAGGTCAATGCAATTATGAATTATGAGAGAGATTCGGGAATGACAATTTTATTGGAATCGTAGCAAACATTTGGTTCACAGTAATCCTCATTGGTACAAGTCATTGACGTGACATGATGAAACTGTCACTTTTCCTTTTTATATTGCATGGACATACGGTTTTCTCCTACCCTGAATTATTAACTTGTCATTCACTGTATTAATTGAGTTTCTTACGAATCTCGCACCTTAAATCTATGTCAGTTATAACTAACTAACTAACTAATGCGCCAAGATTACTGTTGACAGTATCTTATTTTGTTCAGCAGCGTACATTATCTCGCACACGTGCCACCGGAAAAATATCTCCATCAGGTGCTCACTCATTCACTCCTGGCTAACGAAATGGTGTACCAGATTCTGTCCATATTTATGATCACCATGTCACTTGAATTTCCTACATAGATTTTATGGGCAGCATGTTACCCAAAACTGTATATTCTTTGGCTCGTAAAAAACTTAACGTCGTAATTTATTTCACTAACTAACTAACTAACTAACCTTTCAACCTCACGAATACAGGCCACGTGTACAAAGAAATGTACCCTTGTGTCTACTTTTCCATCCAGATAAAACTAAAGCAACTAACTTCGTAGCTCTTATGCATGCAGTATTCAAAATAAATTCGTATTCAAAGAAGGAGCCAATAAAAAGAGAAAGGCCTCCTTACCTTGCTACCTAGAGAAAAAGTTTCTCCACATTTTCTTCATGACCGCTTGGAGAATAGAGTCATGAATTTGAGGAAGAAAAGGAAAGTCTTCCATGCAACCATTCATGCATGCATTAGATAGGTAGGTAGGTAGGTAGGCTAGCTCTTAAATAGCCCATACTACAAGGAAGAAAATTCAAGTTTGAGATGCAAAACGGGACCATAACTTAAAAGGAGGCTGGAGGGAAAAGAGAGAGGTCACAGGACGTGACCGTTTTATCAACGCACTTGACTACAATGGAAAAATAGAGAGATGATGATCATGACGGGGAGTTTTCAATGTTCAAACTCATTCTTGAGTGGTGACAGCCGGGAACGAGAGGGAAAAAACCCGGGTCTTTAAACATCTTTATCGTTTAACCTCTCCCTCCGTAGTAATACTCCTTCATGTATGCATCTTGCATACGCAATAATAGATTCAGGATTCAGAAACTTCGGCATACCTATGGGGGAAATCTATAGAAGTAACTAACTAACTAACAGACTATAAGAGATTGCAAATCTTGCAACAATTAATTAGTTACTTACTACACAATTGCATTCTATAGTCGTACCCAACTGACTAATGAGATCGAAAAAGGAGAACTAAATTATCGTCCTACTAGATTTATGTGCTAATTGACATAGGAGAAGCTATCCAAGGTGCCAAATGAAGCCGTATTTTGTTCCAATCATGGAATCTTGAACGAGTCAAGTTACCAAGCAGAGAGGCTAGCTCCCATAAATTTGTATTTCAGTAGTTCTAGTATTTAAGTGCCCGTGCATGTGCAAACAGACTTAATTAAGAGGAGGAGGGAAAGGCGAGTGATGATGAGAACATGTCTGCACAAAATTGGATGAACATTCCCTTCTCCATAATACAGTTAGTTAGTTACAAAGAGTCACGTTGCAAAAACTTGTATCCGGAAATTTAGGTTTAGCACCCAGAATTATATTTTCTTCTCCAAGCTGTCATCCAAAATTTGATTCAATCGTAACTTAACTAACTAAGATACAAAAAAAATTCACATGCTATAGTTATTTCGTTTCATTATATTCATTTTTTGTTGTTTTGTTATGTAAAACGAACCACGTGTTGTTTCGAATTGGATACTATACTGTGCAGTTAGAGACTAACTGAACTGGACTAGACTCATAAACGAAAACTTTATTTGGTGGTGCACAAAGAATATTCGCATTTGGGTCTTTGTATCTACACAATCGTATATATATTAGAGATATATCTTGTGAGAGTGGACATTCATTGGGAATAGGCAATAGGAGTGGCATTGGATCAATAGTTGACTATGTGTTATGGTGCTGCTGCTGCTGGACACAAGAGAGACTTAATAGCTATAATCATAGCTCTCTTTCTCAACAGGAGGGAGAGAAAAAGGAGAAAACATGCCACACAAAACCATTGCATATGTATTTTTCTCCCTTTTAGCATCTTTTCTGGAATGGATTACTGACTGGCTACTACTACATACACTTGTCGTCAATTCCCGGATTTTCCCCATTTTTCGTACACTGGAGTGAGTGAGTGAGCAGACGTATTATTATTATGAGCATATATTATTATTTCCACTACCGAATATTCCACACTCACTGAGCAAGTAAGTAAGTGACGGAAAATTTGTACTTACTTATGTAACCATTCATATTTATTTTAGGGTGTAAAAATTGAATGCAACTATTGAATTCAATGAGAATGCTGATGCAAATGGATAATCTTTTTTAGCACCATTTCCAATTTCCAGGGGACAAAAGGGAATAAAGCAAATTAAGACGGAACAGGTGAAAAAATAGCTACAAGAAACTGTTTCCCTTCTAAACGAAACTAGTAAGTTGTAGTTTCTTGAAAGGGTGGTAGGTAGATATAGTATGAAATCCGTTGAAAAGGAAATGTAGCAAAATCAACAAGAAAATGTGCTCCCAGCTAGAAATGGAATGTAAAGTTGTATGTATAATACTAACTATTCACAAAAGATTGTAGTCAAGCCAAGCCACAGTATCAAAAAATGGACGGATGAAGGATCTTATAAGCATTTCATTACAATGGGAGTTTATAGAAGAAAAAAACAAGTTTCTAATATGCGGTTCTTATAATGCGTATGCTATTTATTTATGAATGAAGACGTATTTTTTTCCTTCCCTTGTTGAAGTCACTGGAGTAGAAATGGGAAAAGGATCGGCTAAGGTTTCTTAGAAAATATTCAATTTCTTTGTGTAATCATCATGATTTCGTGGGATGTAGAGCACTCTGACTCTATGTATACACACGCTTATTTATTCAGCCTTTTTCTCCACCAATTCAAATGCGCATGAAATAAATTCCTAGAACCAATAGAGAAGAACTCCACCGTTGTACACACACCAACTAGAATTGTGGTAGAGTTTAACACTTTAAAAGGTTCCTTAAATGACAGTAACTTTATTCTTATCAGTATAAAAAATCATTTCCTTCCTTCTAGATACATTCCTGGATTTACGTAATATTTAGTGCGAAAAATGCTAACAGTAGCATTAACTAACTAACCAAAATACAAAAAAAAACTACCATTTATTTCCACCAGAGTCATAGACCTTCACCGAACAAAATTGGATACCGGAAAACACTTGGATGAGACTATAACGAATGATAAAATTGTATGCATACTACTGTGATGATAATGGTGTTCTCAAAAGCATGTAACTGTAGTCTGACTAAGGAAGCAAAAAAAAAACACTAAAAAAAACAAGGATGAAATATGATTAAATGCAGCGTTCTAAAGAATGACAAAAAACACACATGGTGCGACGACTAACAATTTAAATAAAAAATCTTTATGCCTATAGTTAGGAGAAATGTATGCACTACGGAAAGGGACGATTGTGCCGCTACTTACATTACGTGGACGTTAATGTACGCGCGTGGAGCAAAAAATGCAGAAATATGATAAATACAACCAACAAAAGGGTTGACAATGGCTATAGTAGCTCGTTCCACTATTCTAAGGTTTTTAAACTCTACACAAAGTAGCAGAGAACAAAATTTCAATGAGCAGCATCACACTGCACACACTCTAAACCACTATGTTAGTTAGTTAGTACTATTTATATGGGCATTGGATTTTTTCTCAATCCTTTTATCCTCAATAATGATCCTATCTGCACACACACTGTGAGATCTTTATACTTGATCATATAGACGAATAAACTATAGCTAACTACTACTGGTACTGACTGACTGAGATACTCATACCATTTTCCATCCATCGTCCAATGGCCCTGTGATACTTACACTATAATGTGTACAGAACAAATGATGAAGATTTTTTGCTCTTCTGTACACACACATGCATGCATACGCTATGCATTATCAAAAGAATGATTGGAACCCTTTTTGAATTCCAAGTGATCCAAAAACCCTTTCCCTTCATAAAGGGCATGCATAAGGGAACTCATTTTTTTCTCATTCACAGTACTACATAGCCTAGTGAATTACCATGAGAAAAAAGTGTGATGCTAATGAGAGAAAAAAATACAGCATCTCATTAACAGTGTGTGCATGCATGATGCTAGTCTATTGCCATGCACCGTGTTAAAAAATTCTAGTCCCAACTAACTAACTAACTACCAACGCATATCATTACGTTAGCCTGAGAAGGTTTTTTTATCAGTTGGGATGGGCTTACCACCTTCTTTTCAACCCTATCATTTCTCCTTCTCTTCCTATTTGCATATGCAGAGGACGAATGAAATAGTGACGACCAACCCACTTTACAGATAAAAAAGTGTGTGTCGATGCGTACTATACTATGGTGAGTACGGGTCGACTATAAATTTTCTATCTTGTACATGCCAACGCATTTATATAGCTACTAACTAAATTAGTGAGTAAATGAATGACACGGAATGAAATCAAGATTTGGCATGCATGTTTGCTCAAGTGATATTTGAGTGAACAATAGTTAGTTAGTCTATTCATATTTGTTATACGTATAGTATCTATGATTTTAATGCCATGCAATTTTTCACCCTTCAGTTGTGCATGAGAACATGTAGCGTGACTTGAGCAATTTGCCTGCGAATCAAGTCTTTAATAAAAGGAGGAGGAAAGTGTATGCTTTTTTTCATTTTGTAGAGTGCCTAATGGCATAATTTGTGCTAATCATACATAAAGAACATGCAAAAGTGATAGGGAAGATGAATTCTTTGAATGTGATCACTTTCCAAATTATTATCGCCTGCTTTTAAGTTTGTAAATATGAACCCATGCATGCAATCACGATGATGGTCATTCGCTGTGTCCTTATTATTTTTTCTATGCATACACTATGGTAAGTAAACAGTGGAGATTAAGTCCATTATTCTGTGCCACACGTTCTATCCTGATTCCACAAATAATTACTCTTGGATTAGGAAAAAAATGCAGTGGACGGTCAAAAATAAAACTCATCCGCATATTATCATTCAACTCATGTACTAAAGTTAGTATAGCACAAAAATGAGTGTCCGCACAATATTTGGGAGTTGCATTCCCAACGAGAAATACATAGCTAAATCTTTTTAAATGTAGTTAGTTAGTTCTTAGTTCCCATCTGTGCCAACGAGATAAAAAATCCTTGGTTCACTACTTGAATATATTAGAGTGGATTGCATTCTCCCGGATTTTGTGACCATTCGAGTGATTCCTAATTTCGCTCAGTGTGCATTAATAATATAACTTAAACTAACCCCTGTTGGATTCCTGGCCTCAATAGATTATGAAAAATTTTGTCACCAATTTATAAGTACTCGGAGCTAACTATAGAAAATCTCCAGCTGAGACTTTGCATACAAAAATTTATGTATGAATAGGCCCGTTTCAACAATTGAGATTGCATCTCATCTTCAAACTAATACAGCATAGGATATTTTTTCTCTCCTTTTGTTATATACTCCAATGTTTTCCTTTTTCAAGACCTTTTAGCCTCTTTTTTTCACAGGGGAACAAGATGGATGGATTTTTACCGTCACCAAAACATGTCAGTACAGTAAATGCAAAGCGTTTTGCAGATAAACTAACTATTCCTCATGCATATATATACAAAGTATTACAGACACAAAAACCAATTGTCATTTTGGGATAAAAAACCTATAGACAGTACGTTAAGATGAAACGCAATACCTATTTGTTGTGTGCTTGTTCATTTTCTATCCTATTCCCAAAACAGATGCACACATTCTCTCCTCATTCACATACAAACAAAAAGTATCTCCAAAAGGTCGTCAAAAACTCATAAGCGCCCAATGAATACAGTTAGACTGCGTGACAAAAATGCAATTCTATAACATGGATGAATAAATGAGGATGAATCTACCAGGTTTTTTTTACTCCAGCTAATAATAATATGATCCCCCTGTGTACGAATCCTATTTGAATATTCATGTCCCCAAATGCATAGGAAATTATGGGGAGAAAAAAAGGGAGGCTGCGCTCCACCGAATTATCATAATAACAATAATAATGGTCCATATTATTATTATTATGAGTAAAAAAGAGGGCAAAAAAAGTAGCTCCGAGTCGATAACGTAATTTGGGACCGGGTGACACTACTGACATCATTCAGTCACTAAAATATATATACCCGGGACTCTGTGAGTATCATAAAAAGGGAACTTCATTTTATGCACCCTCTGTGCACAATTCTACATCAGACATAGCCCGTTGCATCAATCATGCATTTTATCTTTTGACATTCTACAACAACTATCCTGTACAATCTTTTGAATACAATGCATGGCAGTCTTCCTGATCTTTGTGCGGTCTGGTCTTACACACAGTTTGTCACCCGCATAATTCTTGGCACAAAATGATTCAATTTTACCAACCTGTAGCTGGGGAGCTGAGACTTCTTTCCAAACGTTTAAGTGGCTCGGCTGCAATTAACAAAAAAATCAATTCATTAATATTGGAAATTTCCAAAAAAACTCACTTCACATTGACATTCTAAAAACAAACTTGAATTTAGTTTGTAACCGAATTACGGACCTGCCAACCCAACAAATGATGCACGAGCTCCCACCATATTCATTTTATGCAGTTTATTCACACACAATGGTTTCAACCCTTTACTACCACTATTATGATGTACTGTATTGGTGCCAATAGCCCTGTTATTATTTTCACCGCCGGTACTACTACTAGTCACAGTTTTCACCTTCTTGGCTACACGAGGGAACTTCATTCCATTTGCAATTTTTTAAAACAATCACTAATATTCAAAATGGACCTATACAATGTTATAAACTCAAATCCAACTCACATCACTTTCCCTAATGCTATCTAACTAACTCTATAAAAACACAAGGGACACGAAATCACACTAGGGACTGTACACAATGCGAGTTCCGTCTCAACTGAAAGATTTTTTAGAAACGTACTTGCTCACTCACTCACAAACTAACAAAAATATGTGCGATCATCAATCAATGAATGTACTAATACTCGCTTATAGTTAGCAAGTTAAAGCTAAAAGAAGTACACAACACGTTTACATGTAATATAACGTACTGACTGACTGAACCCGAGAAACATTGGAGCAGAACTGATCCTCCAGTGAGTCAAGTTAGACTCTTTATTCATTGTGATAAGGTTGAGGTTTCATTTTCAAAAAATGAGCATACGTTTCCACTAACCTACCATGTGTACATACATACACACAACAAAAAGGGATAAAAAATCCGTTCCCCTATAGTCCCTCCCTTTTTCACTATTAACATGTAAATTAGATATTGGACTAACTATAGCGTTACTTAAAAACGGGACAAAAAAAGGAACGCTTCATCATCATCAACATCATCATATGATCTAAAGGTGCAGTTGGTTCTATAACATAGGTACGGCGTACCTAACCTACCTAAAAAGTGTACCTTATTCTACTAAGAGGATACAATATATAAGTTTGTAACTAACTAACCAACTAACTAGTTATCCCGACTCGAATAAATAGATTAGACGGTATATGTGCGACAAGCACGCGAGAAGCGTAACCCTTCCCTTCCTTTGCTCATCTGCTAGGGAAATGTTGACACCTTGTTATACATGCACAGACCAACTTGTGTATGTAAAGGGTGGACTGAAATGAAAACTTTAAAGGGGTACAACAACCCAGCCTGCCTTTCACTTTTACATAATTTTTTTTTATTCAACCCTATCCTCATTGGCTTAGGTGTGCACCAGTCTATTTACATATTCAGAGTTTAACCCTTCCTTCTAATTTTTTATCTCCATCTTCATTACCATAACTAACACAACAACACGCATATTTTATCTATAGACTTTGGACCTCCATGTTTTACATAACAGAACAGATGCTAGCTGACTATACGGTTTTTAAACAGTAATGAGCACCAATTACTATTATCAGCAGCTTTTAATTGCGCTTCTTGCTTTTAGTTTGTTGGTAAGTAGAAAAGGCAGCTGACATTTTATTTCGGGTGCGCGTATGTTAAATGATCAATGTATTGACACAGTATTAACGTCATCACAGTTTGATTGATAATCCTTAAATTTTGAGCTCGTATGAAACCATAAGGTAGTTAAGACTCTAACTACTGAAGCATTTTTAAATTTCAGAATGCTAACTAACTGTGATCAATGACCAAACTGTAGGGAAGATTCTAAATTGTAACTGTCCTTAATTATCTCTGGTTGAGCGGCAGATGCACACAGAATAGAGAAAAGTAGAGCATTGTGGTTACTCTTAATACCAAATAATATTGTACACAAGAGAAGCAACAGATCGGAAGGAAAGTAGTGGCACCAAAATCAAAAGGCTTTAGGAATTTTTGCGGAAAGCCTCAACGGGTGGTTCACGACTCTTTCAACACTATAGGGGTCACATTTTATATATGTACTATATCCAAATCTTCCTATCAAGTAAGCGTACATGTCTTATTTATGAATCAGGCTGGTAGATAAACACTATAGCAGAGTGTATTATTATTAAAACTGGTCCAAAACTTTAAAAGCATCAGCACAGTAGTAGATAAGTTAGTTGATTAGTGTAAGTTACAGATTTGATTAGTTTTGTGATCTCCACGCTACAGGTTGGTTTCAAATGCCATTCATATTACGTAATAAACAGACGACTAGCAACAGACAGCACGGGTAGACAGACTTTTCTGATTTCAGAGCGTTCCCAAAACACAGAGCTAGTTATAAAAACCATCAGGGATTCTAATTATTATTGTAACGACAAAGAAATAAATGAGCTCTTACGTGAGGTAAATTAATCCTTGCTCTATTTTTGCGTATGATTAGAGTCCCTGTTTACATCATTATTCTATTTCTACTAGAAACCTATCCCTTTTCCCAGGTTACCAATACATTTTTATCCCACAGCTTTTTTTGTCATTGAATTCCCATTCTATGAGAAATATACATACCAAGTCTGGTGATGGATAAAGGATTATGATTGAAAAACCCAACTCTTTTTTGGGTGAAATCTCTCCTTTCATTCAAGGACGCTGAGAACGGTGAAAAAAATGTTTCCCTCACATAACCCTCGAAACGTTTTACCTATAGCCATTTACATGGGAATGATAAATTTTCCTTGATCTTTGGGCTCCCAGATATTCATAAAACATGGTTGAATACAAATGTATTAGAATGTAGCTCTCTTTTGGGACACTATCTCTTAATATAGTGGCCTCTTGGGACACTTTCAGACTGGACATTACATACTATAGTTTCCCCCAGGAAAACTCTTTTTTTTTGCCTCAGCTACTATTTGAATCCAGCAGAATGGACGTGAAGTTCCTTCTGTAGAGTTGGACTCATGCATGCATGAATTACATTAGGCGAGACAGAGGGGATAAAGCAAATGGCTAGTTCTGCATACAAGTCACCAAAGGCAAATCTGGCTGTAGCAAAAATGCTGAGAAATAGGAAAAGTTTTTTATGTCCACGACGAGTTGTACTAGATCTCTATAATGGGATAGTCAATCCCGTGATTTAGGAACGGGACAAGATTTACTGGATTTGCCTAGGGAAATTGAATATAATAAAAATATTCATTACGTTGCAAATCAATGCAAGAGTTGTAGATTATCATGATAATTTTGAGTGCAGTGCAAGTAAATAATCCCAACGAACATACATGCTCCTCATGTAAAAACTATCGACTCGGAAAATGTACAACTGCTAATGACATGTTCATTTAATGGTTGAATTACTGCCATTTTTTCCATACAGGCGAGTAGTTGCGTACTCAAGCAATAATGAGAACTAATTGGGCTGTTGGCTATAATAATTATTAGTACTTTAGTACCACCATAGTATTTGGTCCGTGTGTACCTGGCGAGCACAAGTTGGACAGTTCGCTGAACCTAATATAATAAATTCATCAAGAGAAGAAAAATACTAGTGCGCCTTTTTTCTTACAGTTAGTTATTATATACTCGTATATTTGCTCAAATTGGTCATTCATGCCGAAACCCTTTCATGTTCACATATTACCTAAAACCTACAAAATTAACAGGCTCACTTAATCACTTCATTTATCGTTCTTTCCATGCAATTAAATCGAGTCGAAACCAGAAACTTTCAGCCAGTAAGTAGTAAATAGTTCAATTCACTAGCCACAGCCACTATATAATAATGCCATCTTTTCCCCAAAATGCTACTTTACTAGCTACTAGCATAATTCCACATCCTACAAAAAACTTTATTTCTAATCTTGTAGTTTAGTTAGTCAGTAATTAATAACAGTATTTGACTTTCCACTTATTCCTTGTAATTATAATCTATAATGACTATACTCGCGACCTGAATTTCCAATCTATCAAGTACTATAAAGTCAGTTCTCTGGCGGACTACATTCAATCAGCTTGGCAAATAAAAAATCTGAATCACAAAAAGCGAAGGGAGTGAACCAAGAATTTGTAACTGTCATTGAAGCTGGGAATGAAGCCATATGGCCATAGCCAGTGAGTGAGTGCCACCCAAGCCTAACAAAAAAGGCAAAATTATATTTAATCGCATTCGCTCACTGACTGACTGACTGAAGCTAAAATGCGAGCACCCAATGATCGTCACCAAACGAACGAAATTGAATCACCAAACGAACAAAAAAAATTGAAATCGTTTTCTATACATATGAATGAACAGTTCACCTTATCAGAACACTTTCTGTAGACAATGATGATAAAAAAGGGTTTTGGATTTGAAAACAAGTTTTTTTGTTCATCCTGTCAGTCAGCTAGTAGTGATTTCACACAATTCATGTATTAAGTTTCTTTGAATGATTCCAACTGGTTCGTTGATTATTATTATTCCTGAAATAATACTTGAGAACTTGGTGTCCATTGTAAGACATAAATCCTTTAGAAATGAATGATTCTTTTCGTTTTTTCCAAATATTTGCCCTATAGTCTCACATCTAACTAACTAAAACTTATGAACCAAAGGTTGGAATCTATGCTCTCATTTTTTCTACCCCTTTGTATTATGTTATTTATCGCCTTTTGTTCTCATAGCACGTTTCATACATACTAAATACCATGAGAAGACTTAAGATTGGCAGCTGAATAAGACAGATTTTTGCGCACCCCTTTAAGTGCTCTTATCCCTTGTCCTTCATTGGGTGCTATAGGATTATATTCCAGTTTAATATTATGCAGGGAGCAACCGTTTGGCTTGTGTTATAGTCTTCTTAAGAAAAGAACACACACACACACACACACTACAAATAATGCATTTGGTTTGCATGTCGTCAACCAACGGTCTTTTATACCTGAATAAATTTATCAACTCTTTTGTCCACCGCTTGCTTTAACTATTAAACAGCTAACTGGATTGTGCTAGGGACACTATGGGACAAAAAAATCCACACACTAAGCTAATAGTAAGTAACCCTTTTGAAAATGATGATGATGATTGCAGCCAGGAGGGAGATTCGTATATACATGAAAGGCTTGTGCCCAGGGAGAGAGAAAAAAAATCTCCTTAAATTTTTTATAACTATCTCATGGTATTTTTTACCCTGTACCCTTTATGCTCTATCACTCATTCATTTTAAACTCACTGCGTACTAGCTACTATACATATTCAATAGGAGTTTTTTTGTCTTCAGTCACCATATGGTATTTTTTTCTCAACTAACCCTTTGATTCATCTGCCTTGATTTAAATTCTCATAGGTTTGCATAGAGACACAAAAAATTATAGACTATTGGGCAAACCAATCAGATAGCAGATGAAAATGATCTGGTCTGCATATATGAATACTAATGAGATGTGACGGTTGCAAGAAGCCATATTTAAACACGAGCTGCATTCTAAACTCACTTACCATTACTACTGTAATATGATAAGAAACGGAGAAGAAAAAAGGACAGTTTGAAAGAACACCCATGGGAAAGAATTTTCCGTGTGTAGGGAAACGAAGAGGAAGTTAGCTCACTACATACCAGTATATAGTTAGTTAGTTAGACTTTTTTCCACTAAAGAGACCCAAAAAATTTCCATATAAATTCTAAGTAAATAGTGGTAGTCAGTGACTAAGGAAAGACTTGGGTAAAGAACCCCTCTTTTGTGTACCAAGGAAAGAATTAAGTTACATAAATGCAGAATTTCCCTCTCTGTAGGAAAAAAGTAGATGATGATGGTAGTGGCCACTTGACGACCAAACTATGTTAATATAACACAGGAGTGGTCCATCATGAAACCCGTATATTATGCATGAGCAAGATTTCTTGGACCTTTTTTCAGCCAAACTTGTATTTTGAGTGAGCAGAGATGAAACGACTGAGCATTTGAATTGGAAAAGATTTCAAAAGTGTACACACAGAGAAAGAAAAAAGCACTTTGGGATCTGTTATATGCATGCCTGCATGAAATTCACAAGAGCAAACACAATTGCCCAGTGCTTGAAAGCTTCCTGAATATTTTCTACTGTACATTGCATACATGCATAAAACATTATTGGCCATGTGTCTTCAACTTTGAAATTATGCGGGCGGGCATTTTTTTCACTCCCGGTCATCTCACTATCCAAACAAAAGAACAAAGTGCTTTCATGCAAATCACTAGGAATGCAAATATTGGAATATTTTTTTATTCCCTATCCAGTGTGTAAATATCCTGGAGAGAGGGATCAAAAATCCTACATATTAGATATACACCCTAGATTCACTTGACTGACCATTGTGTGTGCAGTTTAGATTGTTTTTCTCTGGAATTGCCAATTTCGACCATACATTACATGCTCCCCCTCTCTTTTGCATATAATGAGAGGTCCAGGGTATAAATGCTTTCTGTAATTACTTTGGACCGGGATGTACATCAATGCATGCACAGGATCCAGGAGCAAAAATAATAACTTATAGCAGTACATAATGACGATCATCATAATAATAACAATGTGTGTTGCGCTATACTCACTCGCCAGACTTGAGTTTTTTTCCGAGAAATAGTAAATTACCTATTTGAGCCAGACAGTTTACTAACTAACTAATATTCATATACATGGTTGAATGCATAGATTTTATGTTTACCCTGATGAGAGCCAGACCCCTATTTCGCTTCCTGTCCCCAAAAATGTGCATGTTTACGAACAAATCCACAAGATCTTTTTACGCCTTTTTACGTGACTTGGGTCTTTTAGGGTACTTTGGATGCACTAGTTACTTACTTAAGTAGAAAGAGAGAGCACATTGCGTTGAAAACAACCTTTTTCTTCCTTTTCCAGATGGTCCATTGACCAAAAAATTTAACCATCTATAATTTACATACGCAATGCTAACTAATGGTTTCCTTGAAATTTGACCCTGAGCTCCCCATTTACTATGCTAATCCAGCTAAATGCTGGTGCAAAAACTAGACTCACCAACCGGCACTCACTTGCCAAAAAAATTGGGATTTCCTTCCCGACATGAGCTAATTTGTTATACGAGGCAATGTAACTAACAAAGATTTTTTGCCATTTCCTACCTAGATGCACTAACTTGTTAATGGTACGGTGTCAATGCCATGATGTGTTGTTTCCAATGCTTTTAAGCACCGGAAAAATGTGCAAGCACTATCGTGATGCGTGAATTGTCTGACCTCCCTGGACACCCTTTATCGATTGAGTGTACACAAAACTACTATTCGGAATGACCACTGGAGCCTTCTGAGTCAAAAAGCTTGGACGAAAATGGCACTGCTGGCCAAGCTTTCTCATTTTCTCACACGTTCAAGCACAGCACCCTCTGTAATTATTTTTGACACTTTGCAATACGCAATATACCTATAAAATGGAACTGGAGACAATTTTTTGGGTTGATTTTTTGAGGGGGAAAATTGATTAATCAGAAAAAGCTTTGTTTATTACGTAAATTGAACCAATACAACTAACTAAGGAACAAGAATACACAATCTTCGTTGTAGTTTAGTTAGTTCGTTTACAATCCCCACAGGCATGGCCGTTTCTTCATCCTATTAATTACCAAGTGTGTGAATTCCCTAGGAACTCACATTCGCTTTTGAGCACGGATTTAGTTAGTTAGTTAGTATTAAGCGTCTTGGAAACTTTTTTCGCTTTTAAGCTCTTTGAACTTTCTTACCCACTATATTACTTTACATTTTGTATACGGAGCGAATAATGAGTTTAGGTGAGAAAAAAGGTGAGGGAGTGCATGTCTAGAAACAGTAATCATCATAATAATAATACGAAAAGGTGTGTGTCTTTGTTATTCTCCATTACATACTACTTTATGGAGGAATGTCATGGTCATAGCATACATAAACTTTACCAACTTAACGAACTCGCTACTACCAACTTGCTTGAATAATATTGCACACGTAATGCTCATACTTTTCCCATTGAAATCATACACACAAAAGGAAAAAGGTGGCAGCAGATTCTATATTATGTGAGTTGAATGAGCTTGCAAGTTTTTTTGTTTGTTCGGATTGGAAAAGCCTAGGGAAATATATGGTGAACGGTTTTTGACCGTAAAAATGCAACGTAAGTCTTTAAATTGTGTTTAGGCACTGAATGCATTTAAATCTAATCTATAAACACAGTTTTGTACACATTTATATTTGACGATTTGCGGTAGAGATTTAATACCCTGTGTAAAAGTATGCAATCATCATTTTAGAAAATGAAGAAAAAAAATGCCAACAAGATAAATGATGAAATTCTCATCCAACATCTTGAAACTTCTCAGATTTAAAAAATACACACAATAGTACTTACTTAAGCATCTATTGATGACCAAGAAAACGTATCTGAAAAAAATGAATATCATCTTGCTGTCAAAAGCGAGAATAATGACAAAATCCATTAGGAAAAACTTGAAAGATAATTCGAGTCCTTTTTGAACACTTCTTTTTCATAGAATGTGTACGTCTGACTACATTTTCTGGAATACATATCTCGATCTGCACTATTGGACTCTAGTATTCAATTTGAGATGGAACCTTTATTTGATTTCCTTATAGACTTGTGACTGACTACCAGGATTGCATTAGCCGAGTCACACACATACATTACACAAGAAGTGAGAAAATGGGAAGTGCTCTACTCCATGTGTGAAAAAAGGGAAGAAAAGAGTCCGCGTGTGTTCGCTCACCGCGCCTTTTACAACCTAAATGGAAAGTGGACTCGTGGACCAAGCCAGTAAGTAAGTATAATCATATCTCTATAGTCACCACAAAAGAAAGGACATTTCCCTAGAAAATGCATTCCCACTCAAGTGCTTTCCATCATCAAAGTCCGATCTATCTGTCCATCTCATTTTCTCTCATTCACTCACAGTCAGCGGCTACAGCTCCCAGACTTTCATATTATATAGTGAAAATGACTGACCAGTACATAATGTATGAAAAACGTAACAATGGAAATCTGAGTGGGCGCATAAACGAAAAGAAATCATAATAGACGTAGTGCGTTTACCAATAATAATCATTTATTTTACATTACTTGTCCTAGTACCAGTAAAACAATATTTTCGATATGATGTCAGAAAAAGAAACGAAAAAATAAACAAAACAAGCTCAAACCAAATCATTTCTATTTTCCACACAATGAAAATCCAAATTCTGGACTTTTGCTCCAATAATTCAAGCGTATCTAAAGTGCTTCGGATTTCTTCCCATTGTAACTCCATACAAGATTTTTCTGGCAAAATCATTCTCAACTAAAAATCTATTTTCCTTACTTCATCACAAACTGCCTTGTACACTCATCTACTCAGTCATGCAGGATTTGTCCGTGAACATTGGAATTTTCTAACTCACACTTAAAGTGGTCGTGAGAAGTGACCATGTGAGCCAAAAAGAGCTTAGGTAGCTATAGCACGGGTCAAGCTCCACTACTACTAGTCCATAATTGAATTAACACAAGAGGAGAGTGAAAGCAAGTACGTTAGTTGATAATATAACGAGATATAAAATATCGACTAGGCGGGGCCAAAAGGGGTGCTCAAAGGGGTACGAAGAATGAATGAGGGTTGTTGTATGTGATAAAAAAAAGTGAAAACCTCAATTACAATCCCACTCGTGAGTGAGTGAACACGAGTCGCCTCTTGTTCAACACACATTACAATGCAATACAAAAATCCTAGTGTGCATAATGATCATAACGGGACCTACAGCATGTATATAGCAAATATAACATGATCATGATTTATGCGCCCATAATAAAAATAATTTATAACTAACTACACTTCACACTTATTTACTTTTTGTGCTCACAGAGTCTAATTTTTGTCCGATTTGAAATTCAGCTGGCTACTATGTTTTGTTTAGGGGAATAATTGCACGCATCAGTTGCCAATTATTGATTAAATCAATTCTATGAGGAAATCACTGGACGTTTGGGGACATTTTTTTCGATTAACCTACGGTATCTGATAGGACGACTATTGATACTTTTTTGTATACGCTTCAAACTAACTAACTAACTATAACCCTTCACCTTGGCTCGTCGTGTGGCCGCGGCTTTGTGATACAAAAAGGGTTCTCTGTTCTATTATCAATATGGATACAGACGCACGACATTTTTTAATCCAATGAGAGGATATGCATTGTAGATTAGTCACATTCCATTTGGAAATGCAGACTGGTAAAAATTATTCACATTCAAAATGGTTGTCGGTAGCTATAGTAGTCGTTTCAAAGCAATACGGGGATTATAGGAGCAATGAATTGACTTTTTTCTTATTCACAAGTAACTAACTAACTAACTATCTAACTGTTTCATCGTGATAATGATAACTAACTGGAATGAGAATGCACTGCACACACACTGAGCGAAAATAAAGGTAAAGAGCAAAGCCCTTGGATCGAGTCGGAAGAAAAGAAACTCTGCAGGACAGTTGGGAAAAAATGAGTGATGCTTTTTTTCTATATACATTTTCAGTATGGTACCCGGATGCACGCCAATCAAAGATGAATGAATAATGCTCACTCACATCATAATATCTACATGTTGGCCAATCATGTTATGTTTTTTTCCATTTTGTCTGTGTACACAGGTATAGGACTTGAGGAGAAAAAATTGTATTTTTGGGGGAGTTCGTCTAGTCCGTATCCATCATTTCATAACTTTGGGTAGGATTCATAATAATAGTAGTGTAATAATGACACGTAATGCTACAATTTATGAGCGCAGGCGGTCATTTCCTTCTAAATGTGCAACTTATCCTGGCAACATGTGTACATTTGTAATATTTGGTGGATAGTTGCCATTGGACCTTGTAAGGCATTATGAGGAAATTCAACTATTCAGTCGTAGTGGCTATTTGTTTTTTAAATAACTTAAAAGTGTAGTACCAAGCTTTGTAGCATGATTTTTTGCCGACACAAGATGAAAACATTAAATTTTCATTCAAATATGCCGCATAATATGAGGAAAATGGGGACCATTTTTGTCTATGCATGATAAATTTATGAATTCCAGAAAATTATTGCGTCAATAATACAATTTATATTATGGTTAGATCATGTTGTCCTGATTATTATTATTAAGCAAATTTGGATCTAGTATCAAAAGTTCCGACTGCATGCATGTAAGTAAGTAGGCCTTAAATATTTATCCACATTTGTTTTATTTTTCTCTGTGTATTGCCACACAGTTAGAAACATTGTAGGTAGGGAAGACTCTATACTTAAACCATAAGTTTACACACAATTTTTTGCTGGTTCGTGAGCACAGGTGAAATTAGTAGTACATATTTCTCATGGGGATAAAAATGAATTCCAACTCACTCAGTTAGCATGTCATCAACTACCCAATCAGCCTATATGATAATAATGTTAGAAAATCCCGCAAGAATAAATTTATGTATAGAAAAGCAAGCAAGTTTCATACATAACATATTACACTCATGCCACATTGCATGTCCAGGGAGACAGAAAGTAAACATGAGGAAATTCATATACAATATCCAGTTGATCCATACATAATAATAATAATCATAATTGTGACAGAAAACATTACACCAAAAAAGTGTACAGTTTCGTGCACAATTTTGCTTACTTACTTACTTTTAGTCACTATAAAATTGTTCAGTCCATTGTAAAAACAAGGGACTATACATAAATGCGGCAGACAAATTCTCAAATAAAGTAAATACAAAGGGGTACTTGAGATGACGCAAATTGTCCAGCCATTTATAAAATGCACACGTCACGCGAACAAGAAAAAAAATCCACACATCTTGTAATAAGGAATGCAATAAAGAAGAGGGCCGGATGTGTACGGACAAAAAGGAAACCAAGAAGTGTATTCACCGATCAATATTAATAATAACGATACATACAAATAACAATAAAGTCTGGGAGTTTGGTAAGCAAAATAGCCAGTAGCAAAGTGTCCAAAAATCGGAACTCTCTGTTTCTCAATAACAGGGGAAAACATACAAGTATTAGTTAGTTTACACAAGATGAATCCGGCAGGCAAAAATATAATCAAATTGGACGAAAAAAATATATTGCGTTCAGTCAGTCTAATGTACACAGGAAACTTTTCCAACATGACTACTCCTATAATGATTTCAATAAGTGACCGGCAGAAAAGGTATATATGGAAAAAATAATATTTCTTGTCCCATTTTTTCACACGGCTGGAAACTTACTGCATGGAGACGGAACATTCTATTATTCAAGAAACTCCGTATGGACCAGAGTAGGTCTACAAAGTTTTCACTCATGATAAAGATTATCTTGCATAGCCCAAGTGGCATGCTTTCACCCATTCAACGAAAAATATGGCAAAAACTATTCTCACAAAGAGTCAACATCTGCAACTGACGGCGTCTTAGGCATACACTACACAAAAAATAGTCCATCGTCTGTCCCATTGGTCACCACAATTTTCCATGTGTGCCTCCGTATACAAAGCGTTTCACACTCACTGCTTGCTAAAAAATTCCAAAACAATTTCCCCTATATAAATCTGTATCCCTAGCGGACTAACTAACTACTAATGCCTAACTTTAGTTCAATATTAAATGACCACTTTTCTTAATCCATTGCTCACTAACTAACTACGTACAAAATCTCGCCTCCGTTTAAACTAACTAACTATATAGCACGTGTGATAAAAATTCCAATTCTGTCATCCCCATTATCATAATCATCAGGGTTATCACCAACGCACAAACTTTTCTCTATAAAACCTACCCATTCCACACAAGCCTAAGCTTTTAGGCGCACACTTGAATTAAATGGTAATAACACCTACTACAAAAAAATACTATCAACTAAACGAGTATTTTGAATAATGCATCCATATGTGTCGTGTGTGCAAACGATACCCCTTATATCCAGTCTATAATTACCATAATAGAACATATCATATGCTCGGAATTCAAGAAATCAACTCCATCGATCTTTATAGTACTGGACGCCTGCTGGTCTTATGCATACACACTCCATAGTTGTATTACTATTATTATTATCATCACTATTATCTAGATAATAACAAAAAGAAGGGGTTAAGGGACCATTCATCTCATCTTAAAGCGGAGCTCACGTGTGCCAAGTGTGTGGTGGAATGCACGATGTATTTTTTTTGCTTCTAGTCAAACAACAATAACAAAACAGAACCCTTTCCTTCCTGATTATCACACACACACACACATAAGCAAGCATAGTAAAAAAAGTGAATGACTGCACATGTTTCAACTTACTTACATAACCAGTAGCACTAGCCATAAGAAAGGAGCCAGGCAGCGTGTGTGATAAAAAATGCTATCCATGTTTGAATTTATTCTCTCTAGCTAGGTTCCCTTTGTTATGCATACATGAGCTTGGACTACAAATAGACTAATGTTTTATGCATACATTCTAGTACAGTCTCGTTGGGCGGGGCCCAGTAAAAAACTTGCGCCACTCCAAAGGTGTCTCGTTATGCAAAAAAGGGTGGATTTACATATCCCGAGCATCGATCCGGCACGCGTTTTAAAGTGCAGACTCAACCCCTTTACGGTTAGTTACTAGGAAAAGTGAAAGTAGACACACAAAGTTTTTCCTCCCACCTTTTTTTTCTTCGGTGCCCGCTCGTTTCCTATTCATATATGCTCAACATACAGGCCATGTATGCATACACTAAATGCATAAAAAGAGAAAGGAGAACATTATACAAAAGTCTACCAGTAGTAGTATCCACAAGTAAACCCAATAGTCTTGTACAATCCCGAGTTAGTAAGAAACTAGTATTTCGTCCCTCCAATCGCCAGTATTATAAAATTTTATCGGCAATGTATGCATTCAAATTCATAGTAGAAAGTTTGTTGGTAACTAACAACAGCATTTTATACAGAGTAGTTGCCTTGTGGTCACTTATGGAGCTCCTAAAACTACTACATTTGCCTACAGTTACTAGTGGAGACCAAAACTAAGGTGGATTTCAGTAGGGCCTCTCGTCTCTATCGATTAGTTTGCACACGCAGTTGCCCATTCCACATTCATGCATGCATTCATACAGAGCGTGGCTATATATATGCATATAATACCAAGTTAGTTGATGAAAACATGGCTGATTTTTAGCCACATGGTTTTCCCACAATGTGTAAAAATTATCAGGATCACGTTGTAACCTTATGACTTTTTCGTTTTACAAGGTGTGAAATATTCTCAAGATACAATTATGACAGGTCGAGCTCACGGCCCAATAATTCAACAAGGTGTGAACATTTGCATTCACCGCTTTTTATTAAAACTGACATGTTTTAAGGCGAGTACGCATCTATCACAGGGTGAACTTGTTTTCATAAGACGTGAAATCCATTTCTGTGTACGTGTCATTTTCTAGGAAACTAAACCAACCAACTTTTAGTTTGCATACAGATGGAAAACAATTGCATCCAAAGGATTGCAAATAATGCTGCCCGTCGCTAAAACTAATTCCCTCTGTTGCAATTCATCTATGGTCAAAAATGCAGACCAGACCATATTTTATCTATATCCTATTTGTCTAGTCAACTAACTAACTAGACATCACTTAAATATAAAATTCCCGGCCAACAATCTAAATACCTACCTACCCTGTAGCACTTGGCAAAAAGACAGATCTATAAAATTCATTGCTCACTAACTATTATCTGTACTGTCCTCCAGCGCATTCATCAGTCAGCCTGCATGTGTACACATCAAAAATAAGAAATGCATACACATGCAGCAGCCCAACACATTGCATTTCGTACAGTTACAGTTCCCTCACTCCAACTCACGCCTGATGAGTTTTCCTTTTGACCATCTCCATGTATGTAATACGGACTGACCAGTCAGCCTGTCCGTCCGAGAGGCTGGTTGGGAAAAATCGATTTCTCTCTCCTTAGTTAGTTAGTTACCTCTTTTATTGCTTGCTGCAACATTAGTTCCCTCTCTTTGCACTTTTACTCTGTCTATGCATATTCAGAATAAATGGAGCCCCCGAAACTAACTAACAAACATTTCTCCCCAAAAATACTTCTTTCATTTCTGTATAGTAGCTTCTATAGCTATCTATCTAAATAACTTTCCATTCAATCGTATGCCAAACCAGTTATAGTTGTTGATATACACATGCACTTTTAGTTGGATAGCTAGACTATAGTTGATGCATAATCTAATCTCATTTACAAACTGTCGACAGCTATATAGATACAAATTTATGTACACATAATCTAGTAGATTATCATATACAAGTGCACTAGTTAGTATAGAATGAAAAGTAATCCCATTTGTAGTAAGGATGGCAAGTTACGGATAAATTGCATCGATGATGAGAATGAATTATGCATGATCACTAATCATGCATGCACACAGTAGAAAAAATGAGACAAGCATGTAAATCATAGGCAAGAGTGAATGACAGATAAGTACATTGGCTTGTGTTGTATAGTAGTCAGTTAGAAATGGGTTCTAAACTTTTGGAGCAATCATATGAATCAGTCAGTTTAAAAGATGTGGGTTAATTATTGTGAGGAGCTTGTTTTGCATGAGTCTATGACCTCCTACTGATCTGAACACGCATCCTATCAGCAGTGCATATAAAAGTGTATGCATAATTTGTTTTAGAAAGAGAAAAAAGTTCAGAAGCATGGTAAGTTAGTTAGTTAGTTAGTTTGCTCAACTGGTTTTGTATAGAAAGCAATGATATTATGTACTAAGTTATGTTAATAGTTAGTTTGTAGTAGTGAGTTGATTATTGAGTTAAAAGGATTGACTCAATCTTTTTCTATGAGTAAACACGTGTAAGTTTAGTATGTTATGGGTTGAGAGAAGGAATAATTTTCCGATTTTTCATTTTCGCCCTGAAGGGCTTGAAAAAAACAATCTGTCTACTTAGCATGGGGTCGTGTTTGGAAATGAAAATTTATAAAAATAGTTTTGCTCCTTTTTTTTAAATGCCGAAGGACCAAAGCAATCTTAATATTTAAATTAGGATCTGAGCAATAAAGCACTGTTTCAGGTCAAGATTTTAATTTCGAGTTACGATTTATGTGGAAAGGGAATTTATAGTATGCAGGGAATTGAATGCGAAGCAACGGAATGCATTTTATTTTTACAATGTGTTCTCAAGGATGTACAATAAATAGATAGTAGTACAAACATATTTATTTACATTGGGTTTAAAACGTTCTTTATCTTTTCCCCCATTCCAGTTTTCCCATCTTAAATTTCCTAATTTACGGTCTAGCGAATTTCAACATGTTCTACCTAATGCAATTCACTTGGTACATCTGGATAGACAAAAAATCTACTGTCAAACTAGCTAACTAACCAACTATATTTAACCTGTTCAACAATTAAATTCAAACAGAAACCAATCAATCAGTGTAATGACACAGATTTTTGAGAAAAAACTTCTTCTTTTCAATACTAACTTAAAGAATAGGATCCACAGAGAAAAGATGCCTCTCATCATCATAATGCTTTAGTAAAGGATAAAGTTGGGCACACAAAACCCAAACCACTTGCATACTCAAATCAATCACTGTTTGTACTACTACTTTCCATATAGTTTTTCCGTCGCATTGTACTTTTGATACCCACAAACTCTAACAGAACTACATAAGTTTGTGTACACATTGAGAATAAATGAGTTTTTTTCCTCATAAAATGGGAAAAAGATCAAAGAAACTAACCAGTAGAGTCCAGTCCAATAATAATATGGGCAAAGAGGGTAAAAGTAAAATTCCCTGCAATATTTGCTTAACTCGCGTACAAACTCAACTTCAGTCACTCAGAGGGGAACTATTCGCTTTGAATATTCAAGAAATTCCAAAAAAAAAGAAAGTTCCCTACAGAATTAAAAGCAGAATATTGCGTACTATATACTATGGTAGCTTAAGAGATTAAGAAAGTTGCCAAATCGTCTAAAAATCTACCGGCTTAAAACATACAGACAGTTTTACACAGTTACTAACTATAAGGGGAAGAAAAAGAAACCTTTTTGGAAACGGTTGCGTGAGTGAGGAGATGCGGTCAAGGCCTTTTGGCCCACCATACACAATTTTTAGGATACAAGCCAATAGTAAACAGTACAAGATTACAAACTCTCAATTCTAGTCTTATATCTTGTATCACATAACACTTGCTATATAGTAGTAGTTGAATGTCCTAAAAAATAGGAAGGTGTTTTTAGCTCAATTTTTGAAGCCTCCCTAAAAAATGGTCGTCTAAGATTTCACGTACAACTCCTCAAGAATACACGCATTTAAATATAGCAAGGTACTTACTTACTTTTAGGGTAAATTTCATTTCCTTCATCGCTCATTCTGGGCAACAACAAATACTGATAATAATAATACTGGTAAAGAAGGGAAATCTTTAGTCCCCATTATTCATTTATGCTTACGCATCCTCACTAATTTTCTTCCAACTCTGAACATCAAGTTGAATAATTTCTTTTGAAATATTGGAAGCAGCCAGTCACTCACACCGGGAGTCTGTAACCACAATTTTTGAGTAAAGGGATTTCTGATTGTTTTCTTTCCCGAAATCTTTTCTTAGAAAACTGTGAGAGAATTCATTAGCATCTATTTGGTAGCTTTTGTTGTAAATAATGCACATTGTGGAGGATTATTATTATCCAACATTTGTAAGCCAACCAGCAGGTAGGCTCAAATGGGAAAACGTAAATCGCGTGTTCAATTCAACTATTCTGAATATTTTAGTTGCTGAGTATACCACATCATCATGCATGTAGTAATGACGTGAGTAAGTGGTAGAATTACAATCTAAAATGACCCATGTTTTTTACACCAATGTTGTGAATTCATTAGTACACTCACTACGCATTACATTCTACGACCTTGTGTTCTAACAAGAAAAAATGCTGGTGAACTATTGTGTTGTGTGTTACAAATTCAAATATATGGCAATTTAGTGGTGAAAAAATTATTAAACGATCTTGCATGCAATTCATAACAATAATAAGGATCGCATGCCGATTGAAAGAAAACGAAAAAGTTCCCTTGAATCCGCAGACAAATCATTCTAACATGATTGAGTCATCTAAATAGACAGAAAACAAATTATTCCCTTTTTTATTGACAACCTAATCGTTTTGTTTGCATGCGAGATGTAGTAACGCTAAAGCACGACGGAAAATTCAGTTTTTCTTACCACTCTAGTTGAATTCACCTTTGGAATTCATAATATATAAAAAATAAGGATACATTCTCTAACTACATTGAGTCTCATTCATTCCATATCTCATTCTTTGTTTGCCCCAAATGACTTTATCGACACAATTGGTAAACAGTGGACATTATGGAGTGAACATGTGCAACAATTATGATAACATTAATTCAAATAATCTCTCAGCCAGCTGCAACGCATCTCATAAAACTAACTAACTAACTATTCAAATCTGAACCGACTAAAATATAAGCCCTTGAAATATCGTTACTTGAAAAAACCATAACATTTTAGAGCCAATGAAGACTTGAACAGTACTTGAAAACAGGGGAACAATGCCATACAACCAATTTCAAGTGGGTTTGTCTCTCTAAAATTCTATTTACCCGTGCGTACCGAAAAAAAACTCAATTGGGCACATTATGACATGACTCTTGTATCTAAAAGTGTGCGTTGTATTATTATTACTATTATGGTCAGTTCCTCTTTATCCCTGCCAATAATAAAATGTGTAGAATCTAACTAACTAACTTAAGTTTTTGAGATTTCAACCGTGTACTATACATAACATGGTGCATACGTACTCAAGGTAGGGTCCTTTAGGGTGGGTCAGGCATTGTTATTATGATGACTACGAAAAATTTAACAACAACGTGAAATACTACTTGTGTGTACCAAGGGTGGAACGAAAAACCTAACCTAGGCATCCAAAAAGGATTTTGTGTGGGAGTCCCTCATATATGAGTCCACTTACTTAGTTAGCATGGCAAAATTGGATGATGTAAAATAAACATGCGTGCATACATACCATACATGAACACGCATGCATAATATTACAGCATTTCCAGCTCTTTGTTTACAACTACTGCCATAAGGCCCAAACTAAATCTCTTTTTTCGTCCAAACCAAACCACAGGATGATAAAAGGACCCAAAAACGAAATTAAGAGTGAATTCCCTAAAATGAATATTTTATGTACGTCCAATATGTTATTCGCTCCCATCCAGAGCTAACTTACTATACACACATTGAAATTCTCTGCCCACGCATGCATTTCAATTCTGAATGGATTGATGACAATAGTTTAGTTAGTTGGTGTGTATGTTATGTACCGAGGTTTGGTTATATTTCAATAGTGCTCCAATATCCCTTCCGACTCAATCCGGTGCTTTCCTTTTCATGCATAATCATAATGAAAATGTAAACTCCTACACTTCACGTTTCATTACTTACTATTATATCATTATTATTGGGTCCACAATGCCCAGTGGTGACCAACGGTCACAGACTCTAACCTCCAAAAGTGAGAACACCTATTGTCCACTCAAATGACCCCATTGATCCATCCGCTTTGGAGTTACGCAAAAATGAACCTTTCAGCTCATTTCTCCCCCACATTATTATTCAGAATACGTAAGCAGCCCATAGTATAGATTGAGCCAGCATCACTAATCCGGGCATACAAAGCACGGGTGCATTTAGATATGGTGAATCCGTACATACGGCACATTTTACTCCCACAACAAGCAGCCGAAAAGAATAAAATCTTGTGCAGTCTGCTTAACTAACTAACTAACCAACTAAATATTCCTATCGACTGACTATTCAGCATTGAGTCAGTTTAGGAAAAGCCCTATTTAAATCCACCATGGAAGATACAAATGCTAGCTACACAATGGTCTGGCAAAAAGATCGCCCATTATTATTATGCAATGAGTATTTTTTACTCGTTTCGTTCTATGCAAACCATTTGTGGGAGGACAAGGCATGACAAATCATTTGGGTGCAAAAAAAACTTGAAACTAACCTCTAAAATCCCTGGGCCCTTCATCATCCGAAGAATCGCGATCATGTGGAGGAGAATCGCTCCCCACTGGAGACGTAATCGTAGCCAATCCTAGCCGGGAGAGTAGCATTGGATTCGGAATAAAGTTGGCCAGAGGATTGCCAACAACATTTGCCATCTGCAAATCCGAGCCCGATCCAGAAGACACCCGACTCATCTTCCCAGAAGGAAGCCGACCGCCATTCTGGCCATGATGAGAATGGTGACGGCTGTGATGATGATCTGATATGACCCGTTTCATAGTATTCGTAGTTGACGAAGAAAAGTCCAACGGTTCCTCGCCCTTTAGTTTGGATGATGACCGTCCGATGACAACCATCAGATCAGCCGATGCTCAAAATACATAGAGTCGGTTCACTCACTCAAACAATTCGTTTAGCCCCAACTGGCAACAAAATTCAATGGGTATCCAAAAACGTGTATCTCACACACTCACTACTTTCCTTTTTTTCACAATAATGAGTTGACTCTATTTATTCTCAACTGTCAATACTAAAATGATTTTTGCCACGTTTTGTCAACAGTACACACAGACGCTATGGAAATTCTCGGACCCCAAAACAAGTGGACTCTTGGAGTTGAGAGATGAGAATGCTCTGGTGAGAACAATGTGAGCACTAGCCAAGTTAGTCGAGTATGTAAGGAGCACAGAAAACTACATAGATGAGCCGAAGAACCAGAGAGAGAGAGAAAAATAGAGGAGGTGATGCTAAGTGAGCGCAAACTCTACTAAAACTTGCACTAACTAACTACAACCTACTCCTACTACACACAGCCAAGTGTATGGTGGTGTTCTGTTGGTACAGAGTAAGTACGCTATAATCATACATGGAACATGTTATGTATGATGAGTTAGTTTCCAGAAAAAAGGCTCATATTCTATGTATTTGGTCCTTTTTGGACGACACAAAGGTACCTTACCCCATGTAAAATAAAGTTAGTGAGCCCGTTTCATATGTTAGTTAGTTAGTTACACTCACCCACACAAACGGGTACAGCATGTGCAATATTCGTTGCATTGTACACGGGTTAATGACGCCTTTTGTTCTTTGAGAGTATGTGCAATGCAATTAGCAACTTACTTACTTTATGGAAGTTGGTATCAGTTATAGTTTCTATGCAAATTATGGATGAGAAAGAAGATTTTTAAGCACTTTATATCGTCTTAGAGTTCTAGTTACTTTGAGCACGCGTCTTCGGCAATATTTTATAGTGACTCGTAGGAGCCAAAGGATGATCATTATGACCACGATGATAATGATAATTGCTATGATGCTCATTACGGTCGTTAGAAGGATGAAAAAGGGTACAGACCTGTTTAAGGGGCCTTTGACTGGAGCTATCCAAAAAGTATTCAACTCTTCCTTTTTGGGAAAACAGAGATTTTGAAGGAAAGTTAGTTAGTTAGTTATGATCCTGGCCAAGTTGCTAGATATGCCAGATGACTCTGTTTTCTACGTGGCTAGTTAGTTGTGTTGCCATTGTAAAGGTTTTTTTTTTGTGCGTAATCATGGTCATCATCACAAGTTGAGTTTTGTGAGGAAGATAAGGGTTCGACCTTGAACATCATCCTTTGGATACAAATCCGCACTCTAATGCTTCCAAGACTCATTAAAATATCTCGAGTATGTTCCCTTTTTACGCTTGTGTGCATAATATGGACCGATACAGGTACAGTAAGATAGTTATAGTTAGTTAGTTGCTGATGCAATCTTTAAGGGTAGAATAAGGTCTGATTTTTACACACTATACTTTGCTTCTGGAAGGGATCACCTGCCTCAGCTCACAAAAAGTAAATATTATACTGTAAAGTGCCTAACTAACTAACTAACAAACTGAATACTACGTAAGTTATGTTAGTCACTCAAAGATTCTTATTTACTGCTTACCATATTGTTAGAGTTTATGGAATGAGACTTCAGTATGTGTTAAGCAAGGCAGCATTTGAATATGGTGCGTCTTAAGAAACGGATTCAAGGGGCAGTCAGTCTGCCAGTCTAATTACAGATGCAAAGATATGATACTTTTCATTTCCGCTCCGTAATATAAATTAGTATCATTTGAGTATATTTTAGTGCAATTATGATGGTAAGTTGGTCTTTTATCAGGTCAGGAATCTTGAGCTATCCTTTTCATTTACATGTGTGAAAAAATGGGCTTCATTTGAATTGAATATTACTATTGCTAACTCGTTGTGTGATATGTTTCTTGCATTGTTTCAAGGGAATAAATACGGACGAAAGGTAAAGTAATGCAATGTGTAGATGACTGACGGATATAATTTCAAATTTACCTTAGATTTCATACAAAAATGAAAAAATCCTGTCATCTGCATTTGTCTTGATGATGGATTCACATTATTGTGTGTTAGCAAACTAACAAGTCAATGAAATGGAGCTTTTCACACTGATGGCAAACTAACACGACAATGTCATTTAATCAGGTTACCCATATATTTTTTTCTTCACGATACTTATACCTCAAATATAAATTATGTTAATATGAATTAGATCGTGTGTGGAAAGCATTCATCACCAGAGGTATGATACACGTACACATTTTAATTATGATAATGCAAACCAAGGATAAAAGGCCATATGTAAAGGCCATAATACAGACAGAGTGAGTGGGGACTGCTATTTTCCAAAGGATTTTACCCATTTTCTCTGTCTCGTATTTACTGTTCTCACACATGCAAATAAATGTAGGAACGTTGACTCATCATCATCCCTTCTATAACTAACTAACGAACTAAAACTCAAGTTAGAAGCTTCCGGCTTTTACTTCATGTCAGATGCAAATACGCTTTGATGAAATCGTGTGTGCATGAAAAAGGGACAATTTTTTGGGGATAAAAGTACGCAAAGTAGGGAAAACTTTGGTCCATTGTAAATGAATCCATTCATGTTCGTTTCTCTCATTCCCTATTATCCTCCAACTTATATCTCTGAAATCACTCTGCATATTGTGTGTGTAGTAAGTATATACAATTGAGCAATGACAATGGATCTAGATCGCGTTATATGTATTTCAATTCCCTATTTTCACAGGAAAAGCGACAGATTTTTTACTCTATGCAAATAAAGCGAGTGGAGAATTGACAGCCGAAATTTAATACAGAATGGAGTGCATAGAAAAAAATTGAGTGCAAATGAATTTCCACCAGTAGTTAGTAACAGGCTACGCGCTTTTTTTACTTTTATTACATCCCCCCTTGTTTTGCGTTAAATACCGTTTTTTTCTGTCTGACTGAACCATCTTTCTTTGGTATTGAAAGGTTGGTGGTAATAATAATTATTATTGCCACTTGTATGAAACATGAGACAGCTAAAAAACACAGCAAGTAAAAAAAACAGCGTTATGTTAAAAAGAATTCCAGTCTGCTGCCAGCCTGCCTATAAACCTTTTTTTTGGGTCAAAGTAGGGAAACAAATCTATTTGAGCACACGATAAGGTTGCCAGATTCTTCCTAAAACTGACTCACTGACTTGCTAGCTTATATAGTTAGTTAGTTACGTAATAATAACACAAACTGTTACGTATGTGTGAGCAAAGGCTAAGGCACTTAAAAATTTCCCTAATAAGACGCTCACATACAGAGTATAACAACTGGTGCACTTTTTTATGGCCGACCATAGGTCTTCCCAATCTGTGCCTTTTGTGTGTGATAATGATCATTATCAGAATGCTTACTGCATAAGCATAACTTATGTATAGAATAGATGATTCTCTGTTTTGTTCTCAAAAACGAGAAAAAAAACTCCATACTTTTTTTACACACACACAGGTACTTTTTTCTATCTTCTCCGCACTGTTTCCTTTTTGACGTGTCTGCAACAATAATATAATGCTCTCTAATAGACACACTGTGGATTATATTATTACATGTAGTGCCATTAAAAGTACCGTTGTTATGCCCATTTCTTCATCCTTAGAAAAATTCAAGTCAAATTAGCTTACTAACTAAACTAATTCTTAAGGGGAGAAATCATTTCCCCGGCTTACAAGCCTGTCTTTACAAAGAACCGTATCTGCTTGCAATCCGCTTGTGACAATAGGAAATCGCATTGTGTTTAGTAATGAGAAGGTAGTTCATAAAAAAAGACAGTCAGACAGTCTATTCATCCTATTTATCTGTCAAATGGAATGCGACAGGATTTTTTTTGTTATGATCAGCTCTTTTTAGCATGTTGACATCTTTATAATGATATTGTATCCAATTTATACGAGATAGATTCATTCATTTGTATACAGTCTACAAGCTAACTAACTAACCATTGTATACATAATGTGTTTGCTTTTGACAGGGAAATGTGAAAGGAACGTGTTTCCTTCCATTTATAAATTTCTTACACTTTGTCTGTCATAAAATTTTTACATAAGAAGGAAACAGAGCGGATCTTGAATGCCGTGAATAATTTGATAACATAATAATAAGCAGCGTAAAAAAATCATCCTCATTATTATGATACCATGCATGTCTCTTTTTGCATCTAATTATGGTAATCACAGAGTACAAGATTCGTTTTAGAAAATCAACTGTGAACTTTTCTCAGCCCTTTGCGACATTTCATATAGCACACTATGAGAACCAGTTAGTTAATGAGTGTACATGTAAAGTAGTTTGTAATACAAAGTGGACTCATTTCAGTACACGACGCTGATTACTTGCTGTACAACACTCACGCATGCATGTGAACTTTTGAGAAAGAAAACAAATTAGGAGCAGAATGCATATATACTAACTTATGTTACTTTACTTGCATATGTGTACATGGGAAGTGAGATAGAACAAAAGAATGTGGTGTCCGCAAATCATGATGTAATTTGCGTCTACAAAAATTGAGGCGGATCTTGACAGTTTGTCAAAAAAGATAAAAGTCCAGGGTCAATCAGTCAAAAGTGGGAAAAAAATATGTACAGAATAATAAATGATGAGCTTTGTTTGATGCATGCGATTATTACATAGAAAAACTAACTAACTTACCAACTATGCATTCTAAGGAACTCGACTAATGAAATTTTTTGTGGGCTACAAAACTCTCTAGGCATAACAGTTTTCCCGACATACGTGAATCTTTTTTTCATCCAAAAAGGTAATTATTATGCAGCATGCAAATGTTACATATATAAGACACACATCAGGTCAGCACGCGAAGTAGAGATTGTGGGAAAAGTTGTGTGTGAGGGGAAAAAGGTGACACAAGAAAAAAAATCTTTACAAATTGCTCTTAAACAGGTAGACAGTCTCTCATGCATTTATTACTGTAGATGCATACATAAAACAGCCAAATGAATACATCTGTGAGTGAGCCACTTTTTTCAAACTCCCTAAAAATCTACATGTAAGCACAGCGTCAGAGTGAAACTACTTAGTTAGTTAGTTAGTTAAAGCAATCGTAATTAACTATACTTATGGTACTTTTACATTGAATACTACCCAGTACATATTTTACCAATGGCGAATAAATGAAGTCCTCTTTTTTCACTACAATTGGTTCCCATTAAATTGCTCACCTACTTTTAAGGAAGTCGGCTCAACAAATTCGTGTAGCATACAAATTCTGGTATCCATAATGATCTATTGAGTACCAGTACAAGCACCTTATAATGGATTATTTGTATGAGGAGACTCCCATCATTAAACCGATGGACATTACGTTAATATCATATTCATGCGTATGAGATGAGTGATGATGATGATTGTTTTTGAAAAAATTTTGACCTCCAAACTGAATAACTAAGTAAGTAAGGAAGAAACTAAAGTCATTATCGTATAGTCAGTGTGCAATAACAAAACTGACTGAATACTTGCTATAGCCGTGCGGCGTTAGATGAGGGATAAATAGTTTTTCCCCAACATTCACGTAATATTATAATTCATGCAAACCTTTTCATTTGCAATACATGTTCGATGGTTAATAACCTAGCATGAGAATCTACTTTTTTACACCATCACTATTTCCTTTTTACTCTGAGTGCGCTAATAAGTAATTGCGCATAAATGGACATAAAAAGTTAGACTGGACCTCATTATAATTTTTACAGAGATGAAAACCATTACGATGATTACTGCTTGCTTGCTTGTACTCACTCCTCACAACCCATCACTGATATGCAAAGTCATTAAGGAGCAGAAAATTCCACCATTTTATCAAAACGTGGTGAAAAAACAAAACATTTCTGCATGCAATCTACGTACGTACTCACATATTACAATAAACATGAATGTGTGAGTGATAGAGAAAATATGAATGTTCAAGTCAAAGGCCAAAGCCAAGTCAAAGTCGTAATAATGAGTTGAATTTTTTGTCTCTCTTCCCTTATGTGCACAGCTCATTTATTTGCCATCATAATAATAATACTGAAGCCACCCTTTAAAGCTTCTTTTTCATTAACCTGTGTTTCCAACTAACTAACTACAGAAATTTTCCTATGATGAGTGATTTATGACGAGAATGAATAACAAATTGAAAATTCATGAGTACGTACTAAATATTCATGCCCAGTCATCATTTCATCGTTAGTTTCCACCAGCTAACTAACTAACTATCCAACAACTTTTTTCAAATTCCTTTCTCCAAAAAGTAGACACACACCTACAGCCAGCCCATACAACTATACGAAAGCCATTTGAAAAATATGGAACCACAGTCGCTCACTCAGGCGCAATTTGCATACCACAAACTTTTCTTCCGCCTTTCGGGCTCACTTCTTCTGAGCACACGCAATGCATGCGATAATATTCTGTAGTCAAAAAATTCAATCCCACAGTACTGTGACTGACTACACAGAGCGACAGATTGTATATGCATGAATGCAGTTACCATATTATGCATGCATGGATGTATGAAGGGGAAGATTCTTCTTGAGCTCAAGTCTTGAATGAAATGTGAATAGAGATAGAGATTCGCTCGTTGCATACATTTGGTCCGCCCCTCAACCCGCTCTGTACTATTTCTCATATGATATGTATGCAAATTGCGCATGCAAACTAGATAGGAGACTACATTGAGATGTGAGTGAGTGACAAACGCAAACCAGATGGTATAGACCTTTTACTTGCAAGTAAAAAGTAGCAGACCACTCAGCATTATGAGTTCGGTAGGGAGGATTTTGTAAACTTTTTAGTTTGTTAGTTCGTTAGTTCCCTATTTTTGCTGTATATAGTATGTGTGTACGTGAAGATCCATTCATTCACGGTGTTATGATTCTAATAGAAAAAATGAATACAAGAGAGAGAGAGTACTTATGATAATGACTTTCTGATAGGATTCTAATGTGAACCGAGTGATGCTGTTTGATTCACATGACGCGAACGAACGATGGACGGACGGTGAGCCATTATGGAATTGCAAAGCATTACATTATTGTTATTATTCTAGTTTATGCATTGTCGTCACGCACGTCAGCCTTAGGTTTTCTCATTCACACTCATTGGGATAGAGTATCAGAATATAGAGTGAGTGTGGGATGGAGCCGTATAAATTGAAAATTGAATTCTGAGATGGATGAACCTAAGCGAAAGAGTGGCGAACCAAAGGTGAATGAATTTTGGAGATATAAAAAAGGGTTAGTTAGTTAAGTTACCTACAGAAATTTATCTTATTCACATGGTGCACACAAAAATGTATATGTACAGGCGACAGGGAACTGACTAAACAACTGCTAGAATGATAGTCAGCATAATTGCAGATTTAAAACAAGCACTAATGGCTAGCTATACGAAAATCAGGATTTGATATGGAACAGTGATCACAAAGTATGAAATGATTCCAACACCTGGTTAATAGTCAGTCATCGCACTTTAGTAGTGTGCATAGTCAGAAAACTAAAGGAAAGGATTTTTTCATGACTCTCAGTCAGTCAGTTTGTTTGTATATATGTGCATATTCATTGCTTATTTTTATCACCGACCACCACCAATGCTAATCCTACATACCATGTCGGATTTATCAACATCCACAAGAAGATAACGAGCGGCTAAGTATAAGCAATAATGCCAAAAAGGGAAATTTTATTTTTGCATCTTTTTACAACGCACAGTGGAGGAAACGGTCCCTAGTTGCAATGCACATTTACAACTGCCTATTATTAATGATGGCAATGGCTTCCAAGTCATAAATCTTTGTGATTTTTTGAATAACTGGGTTCCCTCACCATTTATGCTTGGTTTGACCATATAGGAAATGGAAAAAAAAGCCAACCCTTGTATTAAAACGTAGTACATACTACATACAAGACCAAGAATAAAAAGTAGCCAGTCTTGAACATTAGATATCCTTTCTAATGTGACTAATTACATATTTCCTTTATGCATGTTCAAAAAAAGTGATGGACGGATTTGAGCTATTTGACTGCCGCCGACTACAAGAATCCAACAAGTAATTATAATCATCAAGTTTAGTGCAAAAATTTAGAATTATGCATAAAAAAATAAAGTACGTCAAGTAAGTAAGTGAACTAACTGCCGTGACTGGTGCTTACTAACTTTTTGCATATGTGGAAAAGGCAAAATGCTACTTGTTGTAAGTAACTAATAATCTCTGACCCTCGAAAAAAATGATGCATATTAGTAACTCAACTCACTCACTACTACTCCTTGTGTCCATTATAATAATGATATATTGTGAATACATGGACTTTGATGGGAAAAAATCCTCTACTCCTCACTGTCTTCATTCCTTGGGATTTGACTGATGATTATGATGGAGTTTTAAAAACCTTGTGAATTCATTTACTTAAAGCCGACCAATGATGCCCTGGCTAAAAGTTTCTACATACGTGAGCTATGCAATTAAAAAGGAGCAATGTCATAAAGAAAAATCGTAGTTAGTAACTAACTACAACTAACTAAGCAAATAGTAGCTATAGGTTGATGAGTTTTTTACAACAGTCATGTAGTATGGTGCCATCATGAGATGACTTTTGAACATTCACTCACTTGCAGTCAGTATTTAGTCTAACGAACTACTTAAGAAGCCTCCGGTGAACGACCTGAGAGCCTCGAATTATTGTTATTATTGTAGAGAAGAGCCTAATTAGTAATAAGTGAGTTCAAAGCGTAAAGTTATTATCATAAAAAATAAGTAAGGGACGCATAGATGTGATGATGGTCATCCTACATATGGAGCAAATAGTAACAGAGATGGGAAAAAATATAATGCACTTTTTTGTAATCTCGTTTTCCCTCACCGATTTAATGTACTTGCTATTGCTAACTAACTCAGCACATGTAGATTTTAGTCCGACATTTTAAAGTGCATAGCATTATTGACTCTTGGGTTCCGCTCAAGTCCCATTATAAACTAAGTTGCTCTTATGTTTTAGTGTAATTAGTTGGCAGCCAAACAAAGCACGTCCCATTGTTATTAGTTAGTATTATGCATATGGAAATCCTGTATGGTTCGGCTCACATGGTGTAAATGTTTGAATTACACTGCAATTTTATTAGTATGCGTGTAGATTTTTGAAGAGGATTCCCATCTTTAGAGATGTTTTTGTTTCACTTTTGTGGGTTTCATTGTACACTAAATAGATAGGAATAATTACGAGATGGTATTGTACAAATTTGTATTTAGGATTTTATGTATGTAACTAGTCTAGTACGGGTGGCATGTTTTTAGCTCGCATGTAAACTGCGTGCATCGATAATACACGCACAACCAAGAGCACAATAATATTCCCACACAAGATTTACTTTCTGATGTGAATGCATGATGCGTTTAAAATGTACGTTTTATTTGCTCGTAAAAATCTCCTTTTTACCACTTGAAAGCACTGCATGAAAACAAATAGAGTAGCTGCTCATTAATTAGCTAGTCTGTTTTATCCTTGTAATTAGTATAGCTGTGTTACCTTCCAATGCTTTTTGTGCGATCAATCAAGATTTTGTAATGTCAATGCCTTAAGTTACACAGGAGCCACTAAGAATCCCAGTAAATCAAACTAAAGCGTGAAATGCATACAACTTATATTTTGCTCTCTGCAAAGCGCATAATTAAACTATCGTGCCAGATATACATTAGATATGGGAAAAAATCATCTCGTTCCGAATGAAAACTTTACCATTCTAATTAAAGGAACAAAATATAATGATAATGAATTCTTCACGAACTAACTAACTTACTGAACACTATTGAATGAGCATGGTAGAAATATTGGAATGTTTCTTAATTTTTCATTGTCAATTAGCTCACCAAATGTACTTGAAAACTGTGGTGGAAAAAGTGTCTTGCTGATGTGATAACAATGGATAATTAGACGAGTCTCGGGCGCCCCTCATAGTAATAACAATAATCATCGTCTAATGTATGCATGCATACAAATAATACAGCAAGCTAGCAGTGCTGAAGGCAATAGCGCACTTTTTTCCCACCTAGTGCAAATTGGAGCATCTCGTTACCACTAGTTAACATAGACCACATTACTATTCTCGCGTTCTTGTCATTAAGGCCACGAACGACGAATTCAAGCCATTGTAAGCATAGTTAGTTAGTTAGTTAGTTAGTCTTACAAAAGTGTGGATATGAATTCCCTTTGTCGTTCTTTATATGCAGCCAGCCAGTCACACTTTGGTTCGTAATGCTACAAAAAAGGCGCAATGATAGAACATAGGGTAGGAGAAATTTTATGGTAGGGTTAAAGGCAGAAAATTCGTTTTTTTTAAACACTGGAAAAAATTGTGCATGTTTTTATGCCACTGCTTTTTTATGTGCTTTTTTTAAACGTTTTAAAATGCATGCAAATGAATATTGACTGAGGATTTTAAAAATGCAAATCCGGGAGACAATGCCATCCCATCAGGCGACGTGATTACACGGCTGATGACTTGTGCATATTCTTATTAGTACAACAATCCCAGCGTTGATTGTTATCGCAGAAACAAACAATAGTGTTGTTCTAAATAGAGTCTGGACATCAGGAGGATAACATAATGAGTATAAGAAAAATGAATGAATTTAATGAAGAATCCAAATTTTTGTCTCATTTCCTACCTATTACCCTAAGAAATGATGGTCTCCTAACTAACTAACTAAGCAAACCAGTGAAAAGTTGTGACTTCCCTTTGTTTACATTGCAGCTAACTAACTAACTGACTAATATGCATGGATGCATGCTAATAATGTGTGCCCATATCCATGATAATGATAATATTACTTGTGAGTAAAAATTATGCACTGTGTAAGATTACTAACTAACTAACTGGCTTGACTATGTAATAACATTGTGATGATGTGTCATTAAAATGAAAATTGGAATGCACACTCCGTGACAAGATTAAAGCTAGTCAGTCATCATATGACGATTATTATTACAGAAGTAGTAGTTTTTTCACCTCTGAGTTTGTATTCAACGGAATGTGTAATTATCTAGCTAACTGAAAGCTACAGTAGTCAGTAAGTAATGCGAATGCCTATGTTTATTTATTTTGTTTTGTAGCTTATGAAATGAAGAATGAGAAGGCTCAGCGTGAGATTAGGATTTATCGGTCTTATACAATTATGGTGTTTGCGTATTTACATGTGATTTCCATTTTTTGTCATCATATTCCCTTTGCATTTGTAAGTAGCAGTAAATCTTGCCACTAATTCGAAATTCATTTCGTATGCATAGATTGGGACGTATAAATCTTGTGAGAAGAAATGTATGCCGTGAAATCAAATATGAAATGACACGAAAGGCTGGCGAGGTGAGACGACATAGAAATGCAACACAACTCACATATTTTTTTACTATAGTTAGTGAGATTATTACTACGTGCTCAAAGTGACGGCTCATCTCATTCCTTAGTTAGTTACATAGTTTCTCTAAAAAAGTGCGAATGAATAACCGCATTCTCTGTGTTATGAAAAGCGGATGCTTTGAATGAAGCAGGTAACTGAAAAATGATTTTTACCTGCCGGCCCGTACTGATTCTCCAGGTAGTACATGATCCATTCAGCTTCAGTGAAATCCTTCTCGTACGATCTGAAAAGTATTAAATGATATGGTAAGTGAGATTCACAGGTGCAATCAACTCCAAAAGGAATCTTCCCAGAATTCCATGCATGCCTTCATGTACATGCATGCATGATGCACATGCATAATTATTTTTATGCAAAAGTATGGGAAAAATAATATGCACAATTAAAATGTAACAGTTGACTGCTAACTAACTAACACTAACCCAAAATTGTTCTGGTCTGTGACCAAAGGCAGATTAAAAACAAAGTCAGAAAATTGTTGCATGTGAATCAAATGGGTTTAAAAATGAAAACCACATCCGATTTCACTGATGGGCATAATAAACTCATGTGGATGAAACCACAAACAACATTATTTCCTACCTACAGACATAAATAATTATCATTTTGATTTTACCTATTGTCGAACTCTAACACAAATTGAATAAAAAATCGTGTATACAACTATACAACAATTTTAACAAGGTCTGGTCTGGGAAAAAAGCTAGCATGGGGCATTCACATATAACTCTCTTTTTCGTCTTAAAAATTGACGGTTGACGGGCATTATTATTTCACTTGTGTGACAAATTAGGAATCGATCCGATCATAAAAAAGAGGACATCAATAATAATAATTATAGACACTGTGGATGTAACCCTTTTGTATCATTTTTTTGTGAAATGAGGTAAACATCTGCTCCCAACTAACTGAATTATGAATGTGCACCCAAAAAACTCGGAGAAAAAACAACATATCGTGTTTGATATCAAAAAAGGATTGCGGTTTTCAATAAAATCCATGTTGACTTATCCAAATCATGTTGGGTATGGTCATTTACAAAACACAATGGGAAATCCAGCTGTCGATAATAATAACAATGTCAATTTCTGTTAGAATCTGAAACCTCGGGAGGAGAAAAAAATGTAACAATGATCCATCATTTCCATTCATCATGCAATCCGTGACAAATTTGAAGCAGGAACAACAAAATACACTTTTTTTCACTCAAAATTTATCATCCAATTCAATTACTTATTATCCAGTGGGGAGCATTTCCACAATCCAAAGAATTACTTACTGGGAGACCGGAAATGGATAAATATTTTGAAGAAAACAATCTTTTTCTTTCGCTGTTGAAACCCACCTGAACTTTAGAACCAATTAGTTAGTTAGTCAAAGAAAATAATTATTTCTTTCACGAATAAATTCACTCGCAGCTAGTTCCTAACTTTACCTAACTGAATAACTAGTTAAAGAGTCGAATAATCATAATTTAAAAAAAAAATTATTTAAGTTTCAGAAAAAAAGCTAATTTTCGATGGGCACAAGGCACAATGATGCAAACAAACTCAACTTTAACCAAAGATTGTACCTTCAACACTTATTGCGCTCATTAAGAATTACAAGATTGTTTTAATGTATGTACGGCGTTTAATATGCACACGGCGTCATTCTGCAGAAAAACTAAATCTAAATCTAATTTTTCCATTCCGATCCCCAAAATCAATCAAATTCCAAGCTCCCAGTGTCCCAGTCCACCGAATGCATGAATTCTATTCACTAACTAAAAGAGGAAGCCAATGGTGAAAGGATTTTGGGAGCAATCCAATCGACTAACTAAATAACTAAAGAAAGGAAGGAATCTTCCAAGTGTGAAAATTATCTTATGTGTGGATTGCTGGATTCTCTTTCTAACTCCACTGGATCCATTCACTCACCAGTTTGGGTAACTAACTTTCTGTATATCTATATAAATAAAGGCAAGTAAAACAAGAGAGAAGCATTGGACCACAATGGAGTTGAAAAAATAACCCACGAAGAATATTATTATCAGCCTTGGCATAAGTCTTTTGTTTGTCTATCTACCTAGCTAACTCGCTTCCTTTTTGTACATCACATATGAATTCCAGCGTGTATAATTCGCAAGATTTAATATTTAGTGCCTCTTGCACCACCAGCAAACAAAGTTGCACTGAATGAATTCAAGCTTGAGTTCCTATAACAATGTGTAGAACCCCATTTGAGCTGTCCAGCCCAGATTGTAATTACATTAGGGCATTAGATAACCGGAAGTAAAGAGGTGTAGGAAGATACAATGCTCATTGAATTGGAAAAAAGGTTTCATTTTCTTATAGACTCTAAATAATCTTGTTTCGTATTTTGTTTGCTAAGAAAATTGCAATCAGGGAGAAAAAGTTAAACGGGCGAAAAAATGAGGAAGGCTAACTAACTTATGGTGACCACGTGCCAAAAATTGGAGGTTGATAAAACAATGTAAAAGTTGAACTCGCAGCATTTTTGTATGATTTAGAGGAGACCTGCTCTTGATTTCTATCTGTTTTAAGTTATGTTACGTTTTGTTCACTTTTTTGGCGCTTTTCTCTGGAATAGAGTTTCCAGGCAGATAAGACAAAAATATCCAACAAAAAGTGTTCCTACTAACCAACTAACTAACTAACTAAGAATTCCTTATTTACAAACTTTACTTACACAAATGAATGGACCAAATATGTAGGAAACTAACTAAAATCACGAATTCCCTTTTCCATCCCGCGTTCACATCATTTATCATAAATTGTGTATTCTCTTTCAACACGAATATCGTTCCTTCCAAGTTTAACAATACATATTATCATTATTATTATTGCCACCATTGTTGGTAACTGGCTACTAACTAACTAGCTGAATAGTGTAGATCGTAATAACCAACAAGAAAGCGATCTGTGTAGTTGGTTAGAACTCACAATGAGCTTTGCATTCACAAAGTTCCGACACTCACTCAACTTTCCAAACTCGTATCATTTGTCACCCCCAAAGAATGAGCAAAGATTACGCTCGCACACAAATACATAAATAAATATACATAGTACACAACTGTCATATATTGCCCATTGCAACTGGCATCCCAAAAGTTCATTTTCTACCTGTCAACTCAAAGAGTAATAACCATTTAGTTAGAATCCGTTCTTGTAAGCTGTGAAAACTAGAGTAGTAAATATGAGGAGTCTGTAGGCGATAATTTTCATAAACTCGTTAGTTAGTTAGCTAAATATTTTACGGGCACTCATTTCTTTCCAATTCATTTATTAGTATTGTGGTTCAGCACATCTGTGTCACGATTTCGTTACATTTAGTGCGAAAAATGAAATCCTCGATCCATATAGATTCAGTTTTCACATGTATACGATCTTTGCACCCTGTTGATGATGAAAACTGTTCAGTTTTCACACAATCCACCAATTTGAATTCCTTTATGCATATCCCAATGGCAAAAGGAAACCGCAGGAAGAAACAATGATGATAATAGTTTATGCATGCATGCGCGTGTGTGTACAGAATTGTTTGGGGGAACGTGAATCTCTGATTCTATCATTGTGTACGCTAATTAGCGGTAGCAATGCTATGAATGCGTGACGTTATGGAAAATGATAAGACAAGTGCTTTTTTGTGGCTAACACACTTCTACACAATAATAAATGGGCATAATAATAATAATGATGATCGTTGCAACTAAAAGTCTCCTCAATATTCCTACAAACAGCGGAGAAATTAAATTCATTGTTAGCTTGTTAACTAACTAACTATTGTAACTAACTGTTTTTGATAGCACAGAATGATAATTGAATTTTACATTTCTTTGCAGCAATAAAACAAGTTTTTCTTATTGAAACTGGCAAATTTCAGTGTCAAAGGCCATGTTACACACTAACTCATTCGGGTGGATAATATATTTTATTCGAAAAGTAAGATTTTTACACAAAATGATTCTAACATTTTAATCGATGTAAAAAACATTAGATTCCTAATCATCTTCCTTCATCCACGACATAGCTTCAAATGTTGGCTTCTGCCCACCACACATGTAAGTAATAACTTTTAACGGCATAAAAAACTTTATAATGAGAATGTGATAGCTATATGCAATGAAAAAAAAAACTATTTCCCTTGTTGAACAAAAGGCACACACTAATATCCAACATTATTCTGTCTGAGCTAAAAGAATGCATACTTACTGACTTTCTGATGGAGTGAACTTGTTAGTTTTTTTTGGTAAATAATGATGATGGGGTTGAAGAGCAATTGAGGAGATAAGAAGGCATTATATTGTTCGTATACAGCAAATCAATGGGCATCAGAGCGTGTGTAGGAGGAAAAAATTATAATAAATTAGAATACAAATGTAAGTAACTAACTAACTATAGTGATACATATCTTTAAGAAATGGCAAACGCTGTGAACCATTAACTTTCATATATCGCTTCCGCTCTTAATTTATTCTCAGCGGTTCAATTCTGTTCACTCCATGTAGTTATAGTTAGGACTATATAGCATATGAACTTTTGGTCAGAAAACATGAAAAACACGTCAAATCGCCACATGAACTTTTTTCAACGGGAATTATGATGTTAAATGCATTCAGATCAGTTGTAAATGAACAAGATTCCCTACAGGGGCTAATAATAATAATAATGTAGGGTTTGAAATAGGTTTTCCAATGACACAATGCTAGTCAAGTATCTATCTTTTTAGACCCCCTGGCTCACTTTTATTTTACACCCTTTGGGTCCTGCAGGAGTTTTAAGTTTCTAAATGGTTCTAACTAACTAAGGGCTAGTTAG
>Ga0210040_10000829_pt1 | contig 49536 bp, 34 predicted proteins | sample CryGeyCG12114_NA_FD_185462 | JGI IMG/M metagenome (GOLD analysis project Ga0210040, IMG submission 185462) | Groundwater microbial communities from aquifer - Crystal Geyser CG19_WC_8/21/14_NA (SPAdes) (version 2) | ecosystem: Environmental > Aquatic > Deep subsurface > Groundwater | place: USA...
AGGGTACGTCATTTGCACAACTTAGGAAGACGAGGTTATAGAGGCTCGTCGCGTTTAGACTCCTTCGGTATCTACACAGTACGGCATCTGAGGACTGGGTGTTACCTGCTAAGAACCGCTTCTTCACGCCCCCAAGAAGTTCACAATCTTCTCACCCAGCCCCTGCTCCTCCTTGGGTCTTTCCACGCTATTCCCACCATAACCCAATGCGCTTATTGCCGTCTCTCCAACCGATCCAGCTCGTCCAGGCGCATTCTGCTGGCCCACCGAGCTTGTTGGAGGGGTGTCGCTCTTGCTCACATCGTTAGTGGTAGGGACTTGGAAGGGGCCTTCCGTGGACGCTAGAGAGCTTCGTTTGCCCTGCGAGATAGAGGCGCGTGGTTCGCGTTCGTGGTTCCGGTCGAGGGCCTGAGAGCCCTGACTTGGATGGGGTACAGGGTTGATGGCGTCGGTTTGGGATAGGACGCTGATATCTGGTTGTGCTCGGGTGGAGTACGTTTCATCTCGGGCATCTGTGTGGGCATTTTCGGCCATGTTCACGTTGTCTCGAAATGAGTCTGCCTGATCTTGGCCAGATGTACCGCTTTGCGCATCTTGGCTTGAATCGCGGCCGCCATACCCACCAGCGGCGGTGTCGCCAACCGTGTTGTCGGCATTAGCGTTCTCATCAGATGTAGTCAAACGGTGTGCTTGCGCGTACTTGTCCAACATTGTTGCTGGTATTGCTTGCTAAGCTGTCCTGATATCAGTGTTCTCTAAACCCGTGTTGCGTCTCCTGGAAGAAGCGCCTGCAGGGTATGAGAATAAGCTTCTCTTATGCCGAGAGCTTGTCAATATTCCACATCCATGTCCTGACTGTGTTGGTCTGCACTAAGCTCCATTAATAGTTGCATCTAAGCAACAGGCCTATCACTTCTAGCGTAGAGAATTCCAGTTGAGCGAGTATCAAGTGCTTGTGCAAGCCAAGCCGTCATAAGCACATCTGATCTGAAGAACGTGCAGAGGCCCGAAGCTGTAATTGGACTCTTTGCCAAATGCGTTTGCAATAGTCTCGTCTCCAATGTGTGTTTTGGAGCACTGTAGTCACCACAGTTCGACAGAGATTGCATCTCGGTAGTGGTGCACTCCTCTTGGTCCGAAAGAACAAGTACAGTTGAGTTGATTTGCGGTGTTTGTCATTGCGTCCCACCAACGAGTAACGTTGCTGCAAAGAGGCTCCCCAAAGGCGAATTCTGAAGTGCAAATGGGTATCATTGAGGAACGAGTACACTCTAGACGAGAGTGAGAGCGTTCTGTACACCCATACGCTATCGTGCCCTCGTGATCGTTCTTGTAGTCGTTATCTCTCCGCTTTACTTAGACCGCGTAGTACACTATTCAAGTCGCGGCCAGGACTCCTGTCGTCCTCCACACCGAGTGCTTTCCTTCTTCCTGCTCTTTCTCGATCAGCCAGTTTCTCTGCACATAAAGACAGTACCTGGCTAGCTATGCCATCCCCTCCCATCCTGTAGCGGTTAATTTTATGCACTCCATCTGCGAAAATGTCGACCGCAGGTCCTAAATCAGAGGTGACCTTGTTGACCCGAGAAGCCATGTCTGCTGATAGACTCGCATCTGAATTCAGCGATCTAAGGATGTCGGCATCTGACTCCGAGAGCGCTTCAAGATCGATGTCCGAGTCAGAGTCGTTTTTCCTGGTGGGCAGATCTGGTATTGATGGTGGACGCAACAGTGCCTCCAAGGCGTCCTTTTCTGAGCGCAATCTGCAAATATTAGCTTGAAGCATATTCATAGCACTCCACGTACCTTCTTATCTGCTCCTCTAGCTCTGCAATCTTTTCTGCATTCTGGGTGTTCTTCGGGTTGGGCTTTTCTGGTAGAGGCACTACTGGTTCAGGCGCATCTTCTCTAATGAACCAGTCTGATAGCTCTGACTTATTTGCTAGATCCTTCAGAAGCTCTTCTTCGATGACTCGAGCAGCGGACCTAGCGCTGGCCTCTTCGAAGTTCGTTCCCTGTGGCTTAGGATGCATAGCTCTGGTCGCGCACCAAGTGAGCAATTGTCTCATCCTCCGTGGCTCCATCAAATCACTTTCGATGTGCTTGTAAAAGTCTTGGGGTTCGACCTCGGTATGTGGCAGTGCTACGATAGTTAGCTCGATAGGTGTATATGGCAAAACATGACCTACCATTGGAGGTTCCTGAATCTATCAGAGAGCTCGCTCGTCTGCCCCGAAGGCCTAGACTACTCCTCCGTTCTCCCTTTCCAGACTTGCCTTCCCGCATAGCTTTGTTCCTCGAGATCACAGGCGTGTCGGCGAAGGGTAGTGATATCTTTGTCGAAGAATGGGTCTGATCTGGAGGCGCCATATTTGGAGGCGCTCCCTCTGACAGAAGAGTCGCATTGTGCTTTGCTTGCTCTTGAGGCAGCGCTTCATTCTGATCAGCAGGCGGCTTGTGCTTCTCCGCCTTACTCTGCCTTATCTTCTGTGGCCGAAACTCTTGCGCTGACTTTCCTACGGGACTACCTCGATCTTCCTGAGCTTCAGTTGACAGACGCTTCGATCTTCGCACAGGTTGCTGGCCCTTTGCTCCTGGTGTTGAGAATGACATCCTTTTGCGCTTCTTAGGCGGCACCGCTGGGGCGACATTTTGCTCATCTGGGCGTTGCTTTGAAGACTTCTCGGCGTTCCTGGGTGAGGGAATAGCAGTAGTCTGTATTTCTGGAGGTGCTGAACGAGGTTGAGGCGCCTCTGGTTGTACGTTGGCCGAAACTCGCGGCTTTTTCTTCTTCACCCTTGAGAAGACGAAGCCATCATCCTCCTCATCGTAGTTGGATTTCCGTTTCCTCGTGTTGGCAGCCGACGTTTGTACCTTTGTTGTGGTAGCTGTTGCGCCATTCATCCCGTTCGTTCCATTCGTTGTCGCAGCACTAATTGGCTGGTTGCTCTCTTCCTTTTGTTGTAGGCGCGCGCTGTGCCTCCGCGAGCCACTTTGCATATGTGACATAGACAGGACGTGTAGCGGAGGACGCGCAATTACGGCTGTCATAGAGGGTGAGATATCGCGTCGCTTTCGTGTTTCCGATGAAGAGATATGGCTGGGTCAGTGCGCGTTTTGTCGTGGGCGCATATCGCTGGCAGTAAATAATATGTTCGAGTGAACAGGGTCGACCAATGTTGGCGGCAGTGACCTGACTCAGTGAGGGTGGTGTGTTGAGGCAGTAAGTGGGCACCTTACAGCGGAACGAGTGAAGGCGTACTGCATCTCTTGTTTACACCCCATCCGCCGCAAATGACGCTAGTCTCGGAATGGTATAGTGGAATCCAGCGGCATCTTGCCAAAGCTAACGATAGCGGCGTCTGCTGCACTTTCTCGAGGTCTTATGAACATCTTCGTGTAAATGATCATGAAGTCCTGTTATAAACGTTGCTTGTGATATCGCCATGCAACTTCAAGCTCGCAGTCATGGCTGTATGGGTCGAGGTCGCCATGCCGTTCTGCTACAAGGAGTGTGGCCGGTGAAGCCCCACCAAGAGGCACTCTACTACTCCAAGTTGCCTTTGTCCGCTCTGCAAAGCACAGCGGCGTTAAGCGTGATCAGATATATGGGGTCGAGCAACTACTGGCACATAAACTTGCTTCCCCATTAATATCGTATCAAGTCAAGCTGCAAGTCTCGGCAGTCTCCAGGGCGGTTCGCTCGGCAGGGGCACCCATAATCACGACCAGGTCAGCGGTGCCGAGCCTAAAGTTATTGGCGCAGGCTCTTTGCTGTGGCATTCAGCTGACGACGACTGACATACATTTTCAGATTGATGCCGCTGTCAGCCCAGGTAACATTGTATCAGGCCAGTGTACGGTAAATTGCTCCTGCGCAGCACTAGTACCAAATGAAGCTATGATGTGCACCCCACCAACACGTTTCAAGTTTGGCACAAGTCGCCGTCCCACTGCATCTTGTCCATGTTGCAGGTTGATACATGTACCGAGACACCCTGCATTCCATTCCACGCTTTCTCATGCGGGACGTCTGTTGCACCGCCCGAAGTGCTCAGTGCGTCCCTCTTCGCTGTTCTCTCATTGACTGATCTCGCCTGCGTTGCCCTGCCCTGCTAATTGACCTCGAACCTCAACTTGTCGCCGCCATGGCGTCCAAGATGAGGAACATCCTTCCTCACCGGATCGGCCACCTACATAGAAATGGCGGGACCGGTTCTGCAAAGAACTCAAGAGCCTCTAGTCCCGCCAGAGGAGCAGCAGCCTTGCCCACCGATGCGAAGCCGCTCATTCTCAGGGTCTACGTGATTCGAGGCCGAGATCTGGCGGCAAAGGACAAGTCTGGCACAAGTGACCCCTATCTCGTTGTCAATCTAGGCACTGCCAGACAAAGTACCCCCTCGATCAGTAAGAACCTCAATCCAGAATGGAAAGTGTGCTTCGACATGCCCTTGACCGGCGTCCCTTTGCTCGAATGTGTTTGCTGGGACAAGGATCGATTTGGTAAAGACTACATGGGCGAGTTCGACCTCGCCGTCGAAGACATCTTCTCACGAGGAGGCATACAAACAGAGCCGAAGTGGTACAAGCTGAAGTCAAAGAGGAAGTCCAAAGGGCACGGGTACGGGCACGGGCACGGGCACAAACACGATGTCTCGGGTGAAGTGCAGTTGCAGTTTTCCCTTCTCGACTCTGCGAACCCCGCTGCTAGCCCAGAAGACATTCGTAGAAAGTTTAGGGCTCAGATCATGGCAGATGAAGAGGAGTACGATACCGACAGCATCTCGCGTCTCGCATCGAACCAGAGCCTCGACGATGACCCCGACGATGACGACGACGCTGACTCACTTGCCGAGGTCGAGACCGACAGCATGTCTGATGCCAATTCGACGACAGACAAGAAGAAAAAGAAGAGGAAACTACGCATGCTGAGGCGAAAGAGCATAGCAGTTCGCGCGTACGAGTTCTCCGGCAAAGATAGCGACATCTCGGGAATGGTGTTCATGGAGCTACTCAATGTCACCGATCTGCCTCCAGAGAAGAACATGACCCGCACAACCTTTGACTGCGATCCTTTTGTTGTCACAGCCCTGGGACGAAAAGTCCTCAGGACGAGGGTCATCAAACACAATCTCAACCCCGTTTACAACGAGAAGATGGTCTTCCAAGTCATGAAACATGAGCTTCGCTATTCCCTGACTTTCAGCATTATGGATAGAGACAAGCTTTCCGGAAACGACTTCATCGCTTCAGCCGCATTCCCTGTCCAGAAATTGACCGACTCGGCCCCCGAGCCTGATCCTCAGACCGGCCTTTTCCTTCTGCCTGAACCCCAAGAGTATTCTCCTCCACCGCCACAGGCCAGATCCAAGTTCCGCTTGCCCTTGTCTAGGTCCTCGTCGTCTTCAGCACTCAACAAGCTCGACCGCCCTGAACCACTAAGAAGTGATTCGCAGTTGAGTGTCAATGGTGGTCGACCTATGCTTTACAAAGGAGATTCTCAATCGAGTCTGGATGGCAATGGTGGTTCAAGTGCGCCTACAAGTGCGCCTAGGCCTGTCCCTACCAGTGCACCTTCAACTAGCAGTCTATTCCGTTATGAAAGTGGGGAGGACAGGCCTCCCGCACCGCACGATCCTTCCATGCAGGTATACACCATTCCACTCGAACTCCAAAACCAGGCTAGATGGGAAGATAAACACTTCCCGAAGTTGTATTTGCAAGCTCGATATCTCCCATACACGGCCTTGAGACAGCAGTTCTGGCGAGCCATGCTCAAACAATACGATACTGATGATAGTCGGCGAATCAGCAAGATAGAGTTGACAACCATGCTAGACACCTTGGGCTCAACTCTGCGCGAATCTACCATCGACGGATTTTTCCGACGCTGGGCTGGAGAGAACGAACTGGTAGACGAAATTGACCTCACGTTTGACCAGGCCATCATGTGTCTCGAAGAGCAGCTGATGAAAACGACCATGAAGCCTACTATCACTTCAAAGGTCAAAAGTGCCATGCATATGCCTTCTTCTGTACAAAATGGAGAAACGTCAGTAGCCAACCCTGCACAGCCCGAGACTAGCACAACTGCACCCAGTAACGAAGACCCCACCCGAAGTGCAGTGCCGTCTCTATCGATAATGGACCACGGTGCTCGTGGAGAGGAAGGCGAACTCGTCCATCCAGATGACCTAGCTGACGACTCCAATGGCGAGGAACATGTCATCGAGATTCGTGAATGCCCTATCTGCCATCAACCGAAGCTCAACAAACGAGCAGATGCCGACATTATCACTCATATCGCGACTTGTGCCAGTGAAGACTGGCGGTCGGTCAACACTCTCGTTATGGGTGGTTTCGTCACTCAATCGCAAGCTCAAAGAAAGTGGTACTCGAAAGTTATCAACAAGGTCAGCTATGGAGGGTACAAGCTGGGTGCGAACTCCGCCAATATCCTTGTCCAAGACCGCCTCACCGGCCAGATCAATGAAGAGCGCATGTCGGTCTATGTCCGACTGGGCATCCGTCTTCTCTACAAAGCTCTCGGCAGCAGAGAGATGGAGAAAAAAAGAATCAAGAAGATGCTCAGATCACTGTCTTTCAAGCAAGGCAAAAAATACGAAGATCCTGCATCTGTCTCTCAGATCGAGCCATTCATCAACTTCCACCGCCTAGATATGTCGGAAGTGCTCCTACCCACCTCAGATTTCAGAAATTTCAACGAATTCTTCTACCGCGCCCTCAAGCCAGAAGCAAGACCATGCTCGGCACCGGATAGGCCGGAGATTATTGTTTCGCCAGCAGACTCCAGAACCGTGGTTTTCAACACCCTGGATGAAGCAACCAAGATTTGGGTGAAAGGCCGGGATTTCACGATCAAGAAACTCTTTGGTGATGCGTACCCGCTCGATGCGAAGAGGTATGTGGGTGGTAGCATGGGTATCTTCCGACTTGCGCCTCAGGATTATCACCGCTTCCATATCCCTGTCGACGGTACACTAGGCGTGCCGAAACCTATAGATGGAGAATACTACACTGTCAATCCGATGGCCATCAGATCTGCACTAGATGTTTACGGCGAGAACATAAGAGTCGTCGTACCAATTGACTCTGTCGCTCATGGCCGTGTCATGTATGTGTGTATTGGTGCCATGATGGTTGGCAGTACCATCATTACGCGGAAGGCAGGCGAAAAGGTCAAGAGAGCTGAGGAACTCGGCTACTTTAAATTTGGTGGAAGCACGATCCTGATCTTCTTCGAGCCTGGTCGAATGGTATACGACGATGACCTGGTCGACAACAGCAACGGTGCGCTGGAAACTCTGGTAAGTTGCTCTGTTTTTCTACATTAATTTCAATATACTGATACTATAGTAGGTTCGTGTTGGAATGTCGCTCGGTCACAGCCCTAATGTTGAGCCGCACCGTCCAGACATGAAGAAGAACGAGAGCGAAGTCACGAATGAGGAGAGGCAAGCGGCGAAGCGCAGAATCGAGGGAAGTCTTGCGCCAGACGACGCCAAAAGATCGGGGCTAGACACGGGCTTGCATATCTCCTGATGAAGGGACCAACGGTCTCTGCTGCACCCCTGTCAGGCTATCAACGTCGGAACATCCTAGAAGATGAAGACTTTGCCCTCGCTGACCGCGGTAGGTAGAGCATAGCGGATAAGACATCAGTGCTTCAACAGTTCACGAGGCGTGCAACACCAAAGACAAGCGAGCATAGCATTTGTTTGATCTTATTGGGCAAATAGCACGGTTATATTGATCGACACACGAACGGGATGAGCGCACGACCATAAGACAAGAACAGATTTTCCTTGCCCTCGGCCTGTTTTTGACACTTGTTGACTTCGAGAGCTCGCTGGACATTGACGCCTCGTTCATTAATTCGGTAAAGCACTGTTCTGCCTCGTGGAGAAGTAGGCTATAGCACCTCTTCTGGATCACTAATACATTGAATAGTCGTGTCTAATGTATCGCATGATACACAGAAGGCAACGCTGACACTGGCTGTCCGTAGCAATATTATGACATGATCAAATTGTCTTTCCCTACGTATCTAGCTATACATGGATTTTTATACAATCAATATGCAGCGACTCGGAGTCTGGCTTTTCACATTCGAGAATATCCAGCGTGCATGCATGCGGTCTTTTGCTTGATCGATTGAGGTGCTGCGCTTGCGGGTCACATGTCGCCTTCTTCATCTGCTTGGGCATGCTATCGCAATGCAAGCGTATGCCCTTTCAGCCGTGTGTTCCTCAAGCAAAGCCTCTTTCTCGTTCACATGTCCCAGGGCGAAAGCGTGCCTATGATTGCCGATGCTCGTCCGCCTATGAGCAGAGTGGTGACAGCTGATAATTGTTCCAGCAAATCAATTCATGATCGGTGTATAGCCTATCTACGGTAACTGTAACCGTTGCCGGCCAATCTTCCGGCGTGATTGTAGCGTTGGAAGACGACGTCCCAATCTATCCTCTCCCACCAGGCGGCCAAGTAGACTCTTTTACCCACGATACCGTAGTCAGGGATCCACATATGCTGCCAAGTATTCAAGCACAGCAGTGGAGTGGCATCAAGTGTATTGGCGAGGTGATAGCCTTCTCGGGCCTGCTGCGAGTGCGGACCCATATAGCCGACTCTGTTCTGCGGCCTAGTCATCTCTGACCTCCTGTCACCGTTGAGGTTCAGCGTGGTACTGGACTCTCTGTCTTGCTTCATTCTCCACGCGTCGGCATAAGGTGAACCAGCATTGTAAGTGCAGAGGATGCGCAGGTTCGAGTGGCTGCCGATTCCCGCCTGGGAGATGTTCTGCTTCATCAGCCAAACAAAGCCATTCCCAAACATGGCATCGGCATGCTCGAGCATCTCATTGCGCAAAAGGTCCATGCTGTGGAAGCTCTCTTCGATGTCCTTTCGCAGACTCTCGGGCACCACCTTTTTCTGATCAGCTATACTCTCCCACCACAGGAAATTGAAGTGTGCCATAGCGGCTATGTTGTACATGTGGGCATGTTCAGGCTGACGACTGGTTTCGAGGTGGATCTTATAAGGAGTCTTTGCGGCGTTCTCGGTATCGATGGTGTAGTTATTGATCTGATCGACGAGATGTTGCTGGTAGGTTGTCCATGTTTGACGATACGTCCTGGGTGAAAGGAAGCCGGGGACACCATGTTCATGGAAGTATTCTCCCTTCTCGTTGTTCGGGCCGCCTAATGGAGGAAGTGTATGCTCGCATCGGCGTTGCTGAAGGACGGCCGGTTTCTACATATTCATCAGCAACTGCGTCGCAAAGCTATCAGACCAACTTACCGATATCTTCTCGAACTGTTTAGCGATGGCCTGTGGCCTCGCTATGCGCCTCAGGATCATTGCGTGGTGCGTTGGAGATACATGTCATGCTCTGAAACGAGTGCTGCCAGTGTTCAGTGTTCAGTCTTGCCCAAATCTATCCAGTCCATTTTTGGCTCAAAATGGATTAGTGCTACGCGCCTACTCCTGGCCAATCACGAGCTGAACACCGACTACAAAGAACCTGGTCTGCAACGCGCCTGAGCTTCCTTCATATCTCTTCCATTCAATTTCCTGACTGCTGTCTGTTTCATCTTCTTTGCGCCCACACCCAACCGTCATGATCTTCTGACCTACTTAGATACTACCACCACTCCGCTGCAGATCCAGATCTCATCAGAATGTACCAACGCGCGCCAACTCACTGGCTATTCTCCCTCTACTCTGTGCCTGGTGTACCCAACGCCTGCTGAGGCTATGCTAGACCTCACACGATACTTGATCAAATGTCACGAGCTCGACATAAGGCCGAGCAGCGTAGCGTTGTCTGCTTCTGAAGTGACAAGAAACTCCGGTTCTAGAAGACTGGTCGCTTGTCCCTCTTCCACCCCAATATTGCGACTGTTTCCTTTGTTATCCATTCTTTTCCTTTGTGTCTCTGGTTCTGTCCCGTTTGTTCAGGAATCACTGCTTCTATTTCCGACTCTACTTTCTTTACTCATAATCTTAGTGACTCCGCCTGCTGGTCAGCGCCGTTGCCCTTTCGCTTTTCCCATACTTTGCAACAGAACAAGCTATACCCTCATCACTAATCTCAAATACTATCCGAATACATCGGCAATGAAATACTGGGCATTCGCCCTTACTGTGCTGGCAGCAGTTCCCGCTACCGCATACCCTAACACTGACCCCTCCGAAGCACTGCGAAGGCTAGAGAGAAGACAAGACTCATGTCCTTCCAAAAACCCTGTATCATGCTCAGCCGTCGACTCCAAGCTACCGAGCAACTTCTGCTGTGGCCCTAGCGATGGCAAAGAGACGGCTTGCCTATCCTTAGACCAGTCGAGCTCCGCCATATGTTGCCCAAAGGGCCAAACCTGCAATGCAATCGGCACCATCGAATGCGATGTCGACCTGATGGATGCTAGCAAGAACTCCGGGCCCTTCTTCACCACGAGGCTCAACGACAAGCTACCTACATGCGGAGACCTGTGCTGTCCATTTGGCTACGCATGTGCCAACCAGAATGGCCAAAACGTCTGTATCCTCGACCAGTCGAGGGCCGGGCCAGCTACCACGACCAAGGTCACTTCCACCACCAGTGCTACCATGACTTCTACTTCTACTTCTGCAAGCTCAGCATCAAGCATCGATTCAATAAACCCACCTCCAAAGAAAGACGCAAACAATTTTTCTGCTGGAGTATTCCTCGCCGGCTTCTTTCCCGGTATCTTGGTCGGTGTGCTCGCCACACTCGCCTGGGTTGTCTTTACCAAACGCCACAACAAGGCACCTAACACCCGTGGCCTCCATATGGAAGGCAACGGCGCACGACCATATATTTCTAACCCGATCAAAGAGCCTTACCACAACAATGAGCGCTCCGACTTCCTCAGCCGAACTCGCTCGCGAGCAAAATCAATGTTCTCGACCCATCGCCGCTCCCGTACAGTCGATAGTACCGACTTTTGGAACGCGAAGATGCCAACACCTCCCGCCAACACCAACGTCCCGATCAACTACGTGAACGACATGCCAGATGTCCCTGTGACACCAGCACGCCGTGTAGCACGCTACTCGAGCAACGAGAACTTCTCTCGTGCCATGCCAGAGTACGAGAAAGAGGAATACTCTCCTATGAGCCCTCCATCAGCAGTAAGCGATCCTAACAGACCCGAGACTATCCGCATTTACTCACCCGATCTCGTTCAGGAGCAACAAGACAACGCGCCGCCCGTGCCAGCCATGCCGCTTGCAGCTATCCCGCCCCTAAGAGGCATGAACACACAACGACGCATATCTCCTCCATACGGCGCAGCCGAGCCCCAAAGGCCCCGTCGTGACTCAGGCACAGCCATGGATGGATTTGGATCGCCCTTCCGAACGCCCGAGAAGAGGCCAGAAATCCAGCGCAACAACACGCCGTCGCTGCACGCTACATACCATGACGCAGCCACGCTAGACTCGCCCGACGGCCAACGCGAGCAGATCCCACAGATGCTCACTCCACTTCGCTACGACCCCAACCCAACGAGGCTCGCACCTTCAGCAGCCGCTCTCGCGGCCGCGTCGCGCCTTAGTAAAGCGCAACAAGGCCTGCCCTCACAGCAGCGAAACCCAAAGCAGTCACAAGCACAACCCACTGTCCCACCCCGCCCACAGAACAAACCCTCCAGACCTCCTCGGCCAGAAACCCAGGTCTCAGACTTCGACTTCGACGCCGGTCTCAACCACGACCACGATCGTCTCAAGCCCCCTTCACCAACAGACCACCCCACATCTCCACCCCGCGAAGCCTACAAATCCCAAGCCCTCGCCAACCCCTACGCCCCAGCACCGCCCCCACCACGCGCAGACCCAGGCTCGACATTCGATAATATGCTTCCGGGCCCCCAGTCACAGTCACAGTCACAGCCACAGTTCGAGGCGGGCGGCAACGGGAAGAAAGATAAACACGCGACCAACGCGACGACGTTCACGACAATGTTGAATACAATTGGCTGGCCGGATCCGGGCGATCAGTTAAGTAATGTTCCGGCCGTGCCGAGGGTTGATATGGCTAAGGTGGGCGGGAAGGCGAAGGGGAAGAAGGGAATGATATGATATGATATGCAGAATAATAGAGGAAGCATAATTCGAGTAGTTTTGGAAAGTTGCTGGTTAGCGCTGCATTGCATTGCCTTGCATAGCATCGGAGTTTAGATTTGTTTGGCTAACTTAGTGGTTCAGTTTGTGAACCCTCGATGATACCCACTGCATCATATCATTTGAGATGTGTTTCTGTCATTGAATTACATCTATTGTTGACCTCACTTCTTGCAAACTGTCCTGTCTTGTCCTGCCTGTTCCGTCCTCTACACCACCCGTGTACCGTGGCAAGCTTTTCGGGTGGGTACTGGACCGATATGATACGACGCAATGCGATACGATATCTCGGTTTCTCATGTTAGTCCCGCCGTCCCACCACGTCCCACCACGTCCGGTTTGAACTTGTTGCGCAGCGCTATCGACGCCGGAGCGGCAGGGTGTTCGTTAGGGTCTCGGTCTCATGAGATGAGATGAATGGATGCTCATCTGCGCTATGCTATGCTATGGATGCACTGTGACACCATTTTGCGTGGTGTTGTGTTGCGTCGTGGCACGCGTCTGTTTGAGCCAGACAGCCGTGCACCCTCCGGACACACAAAATGGCCGGTCGCTAGGCCAAATCAAGCGTGCAGCAGCGGCCACTTTGTTTGTCCGGAGGGTGCCGTGGTACTGGTGTTGGGCCCGGCTACGGTGACGTGACGTAGCGGCGCAGTGCTCTTGACAGGCAATGCTGAGTATGTTGATGTTGGGTTGGATCGGTTTGGGTTCGCTGCGGCGCCATGGGCCAGGCTGGCCTCTTTCGTTATCGCTCTGCGGACTTGGCAGTATCGCAAGATGTTGATGCTTATGCTGGTGCTCATGCAATTTTAGCTGGTAGGACTGAGGAGTCTCGCAATACGCTATGTTGCGCGTAACTGCTTCGTGGCTCCAGCCCTCCCTGTTGGCTTTATACCTATGTTATATAGCCATATCTCGTGCCGGGACGTCACTTCGTCTTGCTTCTGCTCCGCGTCCCTACCGTCTCTTCGCAGCCGGCGCCAAACTGTCATCTGGTAGTCCACCGCGCTTCGTGCCAGGCAGACTGCTCGTGCCAATGTCGTTCGTTTCCGTACTCACGCGGCGATGCGGATATGTCTCGCTTAAGCCCTCGAAACAGTTACTCGGGACCCAGATCTCTCCGTTATGCGGCTCGTCGTCTGTGCAGCGGAAATACTCGTGCTCGAGGGCTTGAGCGGCGGTCAGGCGCTTGTCGGGATCGTATTCGAAGAGTTTATTGAGGAGATCGAAGCCTAGCTTGCCGGGGGATTTCTCGGCGTGATACTGGCCGGCGCGGAGCTGGTGGTTGTACCATGTCTCTAGACCTGTGGGCTGGTTCTGATTTTGTTGGCGGTGAAGCGCGGACTGAGACGTCGGGTAGAGACTTGGTGGGATGCCGCCGCGGGAGATGATGAGTTGCTGGAGTTGTTGGAACTCTGGCATGTGGGTTAGGCCGGGCCACTCCTCGCGCTTGGGCATGCCGAGGATTTCGACGATTTTCGACATCTGGTTGCGTTGAAAGGGAACTGTTTTCTTGCTGTCCATTTTTGTCTCTTCTCCTTTGAAGATGGGGCGGAGTGACAGCAGTTCGGCGAAGATGCAGCCGACGGCCCAGAGATCGATAGAGGCGGTGTAGTGGCGGGCGCCGAGGAGGAGGTCGGGGGAGCGGTACCAGATCGTGACGACTACTTTGTCGCCGCTGTAGAGGGAGGCGAGCGGCTTGTCGAAGCGGCGGGCGAGGCCGAGGTCGCCTATGCGGACGGCGCCGGAGGATGTGACCATTATGTTTGCCGGTTTCAGGTCGCGGTGCATGACCCAGTTTTGGTGGAGGTAGTGCAGACCGTTCAGAAGCTGGAAGAGGATGGATTTGATCATGCTGGCGGGTATGGCTCGGCGAGGTGGTTGGGTGTGGTGGTGGATGATCTGCAGCAGGTCGTGCTCGCAGTACTCGAAGACCATGAAGACGCATTTGTCTTCAAGAATGATTTCGACAAGGTGGATGAGGTTTGGGTGAGTAAGTTCTGTGCACAGAGACATCTCACGGATGGCCGATTGTGAGAGACCGGTATATTGGATGTTGTCGCCTTCCTTTTCGGGCTTGAATTTCTTGATGGCGTAGAGTTCTTTGCCCGTTGTCGGACTCGTGCCATCGGTCTTGGGGTTACGCTCGACGGCCTTGTAGACTCGGCCGTACGTCCCGCTGCTGATGAAGCCGACAATGTGGTACTTTTGGTTAATTCTTGTTTTCGAAGTGTAGCTGTTGCCTGGCTGTCGACGCTCAAGACCATTTCCAAGGCTATCGAAGGCGACGTGACCTCGCTTTTGGTATTGCTGGGCCATGGAAAGGCCAGCCACGAGGCGAGACATTGCGATGGTCAACTCGAAGGACGAGTCTTGGGCCTTCACAGCTTGCACCCTGACGCTGGCGAACAGACGCAGTCTTGAATGAATACAGCAAGCAGATGATAAATGATCAAGGTCGTGGTCTACCAACCTTTGGCTTTTGACCGCATTTTCTCAGGCTTGTACCCTCACGGGTTTGTCTACGAGCGCCAGCAGCCCGACGAGCCTTTCGGTGGTGCTTCACGCATGCAGTGACCCGCATTATGCAAGCCAGACGCGAACAATCGTGGTCTCTCGAGAGAATGAAGCAATAGAACACACGACCCAAGGTGGCCGGTCCAAGACGCCACGAGGTGTGGTATCCGCAAGGGGGCTGCTTCGGGCTTTTAGAGGCCGAGGGTTGCCTATTGACACGTAGGGTTTTAGCGGGGTGCAGCTGCTACGTAATGTTTACGGGCATCTTCAGACACGTAGTCAGATGCAGAGCGCCTAAACCAGGTATACAAGTCTTTGTTCACGCGGGTCCCTACGCTGCTTATCCTTTCTTACAACCCACCTCATACACCCTCGTCAACTATATCCATTATGGCCGCGTCACATCCTACCCCGGGCTCTGCGATGAAAGCAGTGGCAGAGTCAGAGTCAGAGTCTGAAGGTGAAGAGACCACGGAGCAGACAGCAGAGGCTGAAGAGACTGCAGAGTCTAGCACATCTGCTGCAGGTGGGAAGAAGAAGAAGAAGTCCAAGAAGGCCAAAGTCGCCTCTGCGCTTGGTCTGGATGCCGACTCGTCGAAGCCTGCTGCAAGAATGTCGGACAAGAACATCGAGACACTACTCAACAACAACCCCGCTCTCAAAGGTGAGCTGGCGAGCGCGCCGCCTGGGAAATCTGCAAAGGATGTACTTAAGAACATGAGTTTGGATGAGTTGTTGACCGGAATGTCGTTGACCGGCAAGAACCAGAAGGACATGGCTTCGTTCAAATTCTGGCAAACTCAGCCTGTGCCTCGACTAGATGAGTCTCAAGCAGAGAGGGCCAAGCTGCCAGACGGAGCAATCAAGGAAGTCACACCAGATCAGGTCCCTCAGACACCTGCGCCTCTCCCTGAAGGCTATGAATGGGTTGAACTTGATCTGACCGACGACGAGGAGCTGAAGGAGGTGCATAACCTCTTAAACCTGCATTATGTCGAAGACGACAACGCCGCCTTCCGCTTCAGCTACTCAAAATCCTTCCTCGACTGGGCCCTGAAAGCTCCCGGTTGGCGGAAAAGCTGGCATGTCGGCGTACGAGCCAAAGGTAAGAGCCGTGTCCTGGTCGCCAGCATATTCGGCATACCTACCAGACTTCGTGTCAGGGACAAACCCGTAGATGTGGTCGAGATCAACTATCTATGCGTACATAAGAAACTGCGGGCAAAGAGGTTGACTCCTGTCCTGATCAAAGAGATTACGAGAAGGTGTAACCTCGAAGGCATCTATCAAGCCATCTACACGGGCGGATCAATATTACCCACTCCGGTGAGCACTTGCCGTTACTTTCACCGACCCTTACAATGGATGAAACTGTACGAGGTCGGCTTCTCACCACTGCCTCCCAAGATGACACCTAGTATGATGGTGAAGCGGAACAGAGTGCCGGAGAAGACCAAGACTCCTGGTTGGCGAGAAATGGAGGAGAAGGACATCGATAATGTGTCGAGTCTGCTATCCAAGTACCTGAAACGCTTCGACTTGATACAAGACTTCACCCGTGAAGAAGTGGAACACTGGTTTCTGAACCGCATCCAAGATCAAGCCGACCGTGTCGTATGGACGTATGTCGTCGACGATGGCAGCGGCTCGTTATCTGACATGGCAAGCTTCTACGACCTGGAAAGCACGATCCTAGGTGAGGCCGGACAGAAACATCCTAAAATCAAGGCAGCTTATTCATACTACTATGCATCAACCACAGCACTCGAGGAGGGAGAAAAAGGGTTCAAAGACAGGCTGAAAGGTCTCATGGAAGACTGTCTTGTGGAGGCCAAAAATGCAGGCTTTGACGTGTTCAATGCTCTCACATTACTGGACAACCCACTCATCCTTGATGATCTCAAATTTGGCGCGGGCGATGGTTTCCTGCATTACTATCTGTACAACTGGCGGACCGGACCGATCAAAGGCGGTGTGGACAAGCACAACGTGCCCGATGTGAATGCTAGAGGAGGTGTGGGCATGGTCATGCTGTGATAGGGTTACTATAGCTTTTCAGGCAGATAGCTCATCTACTGCTATCATCTTCCAACAGGACTTTTTCACCGCCAATCACGTCTATTTGGTGGTCCTCAACGCCCGAAGTTACCTAGTATTGACAACAGAGTCAGTGGGGAAGGTGGCGTGGACGAGTCGTAATATGCTGCCTGGATGCCTTTGTCATCGTAACAACGAGTGATGCCCCGGCGCCCGCTGTGCGAGATTCAGTTCATAGGACACGGACCTTTAGTGAAATTCGTAGCTGAAACATATCGGACAACAAACCTCACGCGTTCACAGTTTTGACACTTTCCCTTCTTCCTCCACGCAAACCGATCTGGGCATCCGAAGTCCCCAACTTTGACTGCCCGCGTCCGATCTACTTTACGCGTATCGTTCACTCCTCCAAAAATAATTTTGTTCATGTCAACTCGAACTCGGACCTCGACAAACACAACCTGAGCGAGACGACCTGCCACCGACAAGATGTCTGCGCTCCATCCGGAGTTGCAAGGCGCGCTGGCTCAGCTTCTTCAGGGCCTCAACTCGTCAGACAACGAACTACGAAGCAGATATGAAGAGTCGCTGGCAAACGAATGGCAGGCACAGAAGCCAGATGCCTTACTTATGGGCCTAGTGGAACATGCCCACTCCTCGCCAGATGAGAAGGTAGGTCAGACAGTGGTGCTAGAGTTAGCCTATTGACTCGACGTAGATGCGATCTTCTGCCGCTGTCATATTCAGACGAGTCGCCTCGAAAGCCAGGAAAGACCCGACCACGAACGAAAACAAAGAACTATTTCTCACCTTATCGGACGATGCGAAGGTGCCAATAAGGTCAGGTCTGCTGCAGTGCTTGGCCACCGAACAGATCTCTCATGTAAGGAACAAGGTCGGCGATGCAATTGCCGAGATTGCGAGACAATATACAGACAATGGAGAAGCCTGGCCCGAGCTGTTGGGCGCTCTTTTCCAGTCGAGTCAATCGCCAGACTCGTCGGTGCGAGAATGCGCCTTTAGAATATTTACTACTACCCCCGGCATAATTGAGCGCCAGCACGAAAATGTGGTGCAAGAAGTCTTTGGCAAGGCCTTCCGTGACGACAGTGTTAACGTATGTATTGTTCGCACCCCTTGGGGCTCTGTTGCTGACCTCAATGCAGGTCAAGTTGGCGGGCATTGAGGCTTTCGCAGCCTTCTTCAACTCCATCACCAAGAAAGCACAATCGAAATACTACCCTCTAATCCCCGAAGTCCTCAATGTCCTACCCCCGCTCAAAGAAGCCAACGACCAAGACAACCTATCCAAGGCATTCGTATCTCTGATCGAGCTTGCCGAAGCAGCTCCAAAGATGTTCAAGCCCCTGTTTCCCAACCTGCGGCAATTTAGCGTATCTGTCATCCAGGACAAAGAGATGGACGACCAGATCAGACAAAATGCTCTGGAACTCATGGCCACCTTCGCCGAATTTGCTCCCAACATGTGCAAGAAAGACCCTTCATTCGCCTCGGATATGGTTACTCAGTGTCTCAGTCTCATGACCGACATTGGCGTTGATGACGATGATGCTGCGGAATGGAATGCGCAGGAGGACCTTGATGCCGAAGAGAGCGACCTCAACCATGTGGCTGGTGAGCAAGCCATGGATCGACTGGCGAACAAACTCGGTGGAGAGGTCCTGTTGCCCGTCACTTTCAACTGGTTGCCGCGCATGATGCATTCTGCTTCATGGCGAGACCGCCATGCTGCTTTGATGGCTATCTCGGCTATCTCCGAAGGATGTCGAGATCTGATGCTAGGCGAGCTGGATAAGGTCCTAGAGCTCGTTGTACCAGCTCTGAAAGATCCCCACCCTCGGGTTCGCTTCGCCGGCTGCAATGCCCTTGGTCAGATGAGTACCGATTTCGCAGGCGCAATGCAGGAGAACTATCACCAAATAGTGCTTAGCAACATTATTCCGGTCTTAGAATCTCCCGAGCCTCGCGTCCAGGCCCACGCTGCCGCTGCTCTGGTCAACTTTTGTGAAGAGGCTGAGAAGGCGACTCTCGAACCATATCTAGATGCCCTTCTTGGACATCTGCTTCGACTGCTGAACTCGCCCAAACGATACGTGCAAGAACAAGCTCTTTCCACCATCGCCACAATAGCAGATTCAGCAGAAAGCGCCTTTGTCAAATACTACGATACACTTATGCCGCAGCTTCTGACACTCCTCCAGGGTCAACAAGATCGAGATTTCAGGTTGCTGCGTGCCAAGGCCATGGAGTGCGCTACACTGATTGCTCTCGCTGTTGGGAAAGAGAAGATGGGTGCTCAAGCTCTTGAACTTGTGCAGACTCTTGCCGCTATACAAGACAACATCACCGACAGCGATGACCCACAGTCGCAGTACCTGTTGCACTGCTGGGGCAGAATGTGTAGGGTGCTTGGCACGGACTTTGTGCCCTTCCTAGATCGAGTAATGCCGCCGTTGCTAGGGTTAGCTTCTGCCAAGGCTGACATCCAGCTCCTTGAGAATGACGACGAACTGATCGGCGAGGAGGAAGGATGGGAGCTTGTGCCGCTCAAGGGTAAGGTCATTGGCATAAAAACACAGACACTTGAGGACAAGAACACAGCAATTGAGCTAATCACCATCTATGCTCAGATTCTGGAGAAGGACTTCTCGAGGTACGTGGAAGAGATCATGAGCAAGATCGCACTACCAGGTCTGGCATTCTTTTTCCACGACCCCGTCCGGCTATCCTCAGCAAAACTCGTACCTCAGCTGCTCAACTCCTACAAAAAGCAGTTTGGACCGGCATCTCCGCAGCTTGGTCAGTTGTGGGCTGCCACAGTAGAGAAGGAGATCGAGATCCTGGTTGCAGAGCCTGCTATTGAGACACTTGCGGAAATGTACCAATGCTTCTATGAAAGTGTCGAAGTTGTTGGCAAGGGCTCTCTGACACCAGACTACATGGAGCGGTTCATCTCTTCGGCCGAGTCAACACTGAAGGAATACGAAGAGCGCGTCAAGCAGAGAGCTCAAGAAAGAGCCGAGGCTCAAGTAGATGGCGAAGATGAGGACGATTCGATGTCTTTGCAGTACGCCATTGAGGACGATCAAACTCTTCTATCGGACATGAACAAGGCCTTCCACACCATATTCAAGAACATGGGACCCGCGTTCTTGCCTGCATGGGAGAAGCTCATGGCATATTACGACAGATTTATCACTTCCGAGGATCCCACACAGCGACAATGGGCCATCTGTATAATGGACGATGTGCTCGAGTTCTGTGGACCCCAATCATGGTCATATTCCAGCCATATTGTGCAACCTCTTATTAATGGCATGCAAGATCCCAACGCGGCCAACAGACAAGCCGCAGCGTACGGTGTCGGCATGGCTGCTCAGAAGGGCGGCACTGAATGGTCAGAGTTCGTTGCGGCTAGCATCGAGACGCTGTTCAACGTCACAAGAATGCCGAACGCCAGGGGCGATGATGAAGTTTTCGCAACAGAAAATGCTTGCGCAGCTATCGCCAAAATCCTGCATTTCAACTCACAGAAGGTGCCGAATGCTCAAATTATCGTCGATCCGTGGTTGGACACCCTGCCTATTGTCAATGACGAGGAGGCTGCACCTTATGCATATTCATTCCTTGCTCAGTTGATTGACCAGTAAGTCAGCCGGGAGACGTTGTTCGAGTCGCTGCTAATACAGATTCACAGGGGTAATGATGCGGTCCGTAACAAGTCGCAACAAGTTTTCCACAACATCTGTCTTGCCTTGGAGGCCGAGACTCTCCAAGGTCAAACAGCGAAGAAGGTGGCTGACAGCGCGAGGACATTAGCCACCTCGACGGGAATCAACGGTGACCAGATTCTGGCGCAGTTGAGTCCTGATGGTCAAGACACAGTGAAGAGCTTTTTCTAGTAGAGCCAGTTGGGGCGTCTTCACAAGTACAACTAGCTGTGCTGGTGGCAGCTGACCAGAACAGCGCTGCCTGTGCCAGCACTTGGAGTCCAACGAACCACCAACCGAATAAGGCAGCTTCGCCAGCTGAGAAGCGATGTGAGAGTCTGCAAGGCATGAACTAGGATCCAGTTTGAGATACGAACAAAGGGAGTATCAGACGACAAAATCAGATAAGAAATCAGATTAGCAAGCGAATGAGCATTTCCCGGTAGCTACACCATTGCGAAATGAAAAGAGGCCAGCAATCAAATTTGCGGAATAGTAGAGGCAGTACGGAAGATGTTTAGATAATGGCGTAGGTGAGGACGGTTCCTCACCTAGCCCGAGCAGTGTGCCTCCTTACATTACATCCCATAACATTGTATACCTACACATAGCTTTCCGGCTGATCACGTTGAGCAGAATGGTCCTTGCAGAAGAATATTTGAAAGCAGCAGGCAGGGACTGAGCTGGTGCTAGTACTGACAGAGCTTAGTGCTGATTGCGACAGCGGAGCGCAGCCAATGACGGACACGGTTCGTTTTGCAAGATAAATCCGTTAACAGTAGGCCGAGAGAGTTTCTTCGTGGCAACAGCCTTCGCGCATGAGGTGGAGGGGTTACCTCATAATTGTGATGAAAGCCATGGAAAGATTTCGTGATCCGTTTCTAGGCGGACCTCTGCATACAGACATTTATCATCGCGCGTCCCTGACAGTTTTCCGTCCCTCTAACACAACACCTCAATACAGCTAAACAGGACTACCACATATCACATACTACTGAACCACCATTACCATGGGCGACCGACCAGAACCGTAAGTGCGCCTGTCTGTTCACCCACGGTTATGGTACTAACCAGCACCAGCCTCCGACTCGGCAGCATCGCCCCCAACTTCAAAGCAGAGACCACCGCCGGTCCCATTGACTTCCACGAGTTCATTGGCGACAAGTGGGTCGTCCTATTCTCCCACCCCGAGGACTACACTCCAGTCTGCACAACCGAACTCGGTGCCTTCGCAAAGCTCGAGCCCGAATTCACCAGAAGAGGCGTCAAGCTGATCGGCTTGTCTGCCAACACCATTGAGAGCCACGGAGGATGGATCAAAGACATCAACGAGATTTCTGGCTCCGACCTGAAGTTCCCCATAATTGGCGACAAGCAGAGGGAGGTTGCTCTGAAGTACGACATGATAGACCACCAGGATGCCACCAATGTCGACTCCAAGGGCATCGCCTTCACGATCCGATCAGTGTTCATCATTGACCCAAAGAAGACTATCCGCACAATCCTCTCATATCCTGCCTCCACCGGCCGGAATACCGCTGAGGTTCTCCGAATCGTCGACTCACTCCAGACTGGTGACAAGCACAAGGTTACAACGCCAATTAACTGGGTACCGGGCGATGTAAGCGTGCTTTCTCTTATCGCGCGACAATAAGCTAACAGAAGTCTGCAGGATGTCATCGTCCACCCGAGTATTAACAACGACAAAGCCAAGGAGCTCTTCCCTCAATTCAAGGCCATCAAACCCTACTTGAGAGTAACCCCTCTACCCAAGGAACAAACAAGCGCTGCTGTATAATCATAATACCCGACCCCCAAAAGGGTAGATAGAACAATGGATGCTTGACCAAACCTCGAGAGCTGATTTGTTGCACAAGAGATTGATCGTCGCATTTCTGACAGTACTTCGTCCGATGCGCCGTGTCATGTGCTGAGCCTGATGGCAGTAATATAGTGTTACCGTACAGCCGGAATGCCACTGTAGTGCCATGTCCCCCTCCTTGTAGTCTTTACATCTATTCCAAAGATCTTGTGTCACGGAGACCAGTATCGCTGCCATTGTTGCGAGAAGCGAGACGAAACGCGTTCCTGCGCCAAGCCTAAGCCCACATACTAGCTAGTACGCTCCTCATTAGGCTCATCCATGCTCGTGCAGAAGACTATGGGTTACACCGTACTTCCTTCATCTAGACTTCTAACGTCAACACAGTCCAAGCTCGTCACTCTCGACCGAGCACGGAAGACTTTCAGGTGAACAGTTCTGATACTGGTCACTACCGCAGAAAGTGTGTTGACCTCCAGCCGCCTTAGCCACCTAGTTACAGATATCCAATCCTCTGAAACGGCACTCTCTTTGTCCTCAGACCGAGACTCACCCCACGACCAACACTTTGATTCATTGCACGAAGCAGAATTGGGATCTTGTCTGCTTGATCCGCGATTTGTGGTTCTCATGGCAGGTTTTGTGGCATTTCGATAGTTCTTTGTGTGAGAGGACCGTCATTAGAATACACGTATGTACTTCTATTTCTTGTATCCTTCCACCCTGGTGTACCCCAGACAATGCTGTAGAGTTCAAGTCTCCTGTTTACCAGCAGATATGGATCGGTTCAGAAGGAGGAGCCTTCGACTTGGACTACCATCTCCCGTACCCCAAGCTAACGACAGCCCCTCACCAGTCTTCTCGCCAGTTGAACCTTCTACGCCAAATCCGGCAAGTGAGCGAGATCCTAAGAGATTTGCAACACTTTTCGGTCGTTTCTCGAGTCGTTCTTCATCTGTTATCGATCACCCTAATTCTAGGCCGGAGCACCTTCACCTCGACACTGCCTTTGCATATCAAGCACTAACATCGCCTTTCGATGATAAGTCGCCAAAGAAGCTTGGTCCCTCACCACGACGACCTTCACGACCAAGACATGTGCCTATTCTAATACCCGATTACGCATCGCCCTATGGACCTCCACAGAACAGATGTGCTGTCCTGAACTCATCGACATCTCTCTCTGAATCACTTCTCTTCCCAACTTCAGCAGATGCCACGAACTCTGACACAGAGTCATCGAAAAGTCGTGAGAAGGAAGTACTTCAGAACGATTCGGAAGCCGCCATGAATACCAGCGAACTGAGCTTGACCGCGTCAGAGCCGGGGCTCGATAGTGCGGCAAGCTCCATGCATCACTCCAACTCTCAGACGAATTTAGCTTTCCAGAACAATCAGCAGAATACAGCAGCTGCCAACGTGTCTGGGCTTGTTTGTAACGTACATCGAACGACGGGACAGGAGCCGCCTGCGCTTGTTGGTGCTACCACGACAATCATAGGGGACAAACTCTATGTCTTCGGAGGCCGTGTCCATAGCAAGAAGCAGCCATATCTATCCTCGAAACTATATGAACTAGATCTAATCCGGCGGCATTGGACAAAAGTAGACGTGAGTGGAGATGTGCCGCCACCTCGGTATTTCCACAGCGTGTGTGCTCTAGGGGATACGAAGCTGGTGTGCTATGGAGGGATGTCGCCTGCTACGCATTCGCATACTCAGTCAAACGGATCTAGCGAACCGCAAGCGGAAGTCGTCGTGATGAGCGACATCCACGTCTACGACGTGCCAAGCAAGAAATGGACGCAAATTCAGCCGTCAAGGTCGGACAGCCCACAAGGCAGATATGCACATTGTGCCACTATCCTTCCCTCCTCGGCGGTCTTCGCTTCTGCTGATTCTCATGTGTCTGCGATACATCACAATCCATCTTCTACTGGCCCGCATTCAGGCACTATTGGAGTACAAATTGATGGTACTGGTGGTGCTGAGATGGTGGTTGTGGGAGGTCAGGACAGTAACAACAACTACATTGCACAAATCAGCGTCTTCAATATGCGAAATCTGAAATGGACACGCAGTACGCCGTACGACAGGAACTGCGGTGCTTACAAAAGCATGGTTACCGGGCTACCAGAGGTCAACGCGCAGCACATAGGACGTGGGTCATCGCTGAACGAAGGGACTCAGAATCAGTCCGGGACTCCGATGCTGATCTACTCGAATTACAATTTTCTTGACGTCAGACTGGAATTGCAGATACGGACGCCAGACGGTAACCTAGAGGAGAAGTCGATGAATGGTTCGATTTCGCCTCCAGGACTCAGGTTCCCCAATGGCGGCGTGATCAACGGCCATTTCGTGGTCAGTGGCACATATCTGACTTCTTCGAAGCATGAATACGCACTGTGGGCGCTTGATCTCAGAACCTTAACCTGGGCCATGATTGATACTGCTGGAACGGTTTTTGGCCAAGGGAGCTGGAATCGTGGGGTACTGTGGAACCGGCGCAATACATACGTTATCCTTGGCCATCGAAAGCGGAACCTAGTGAGTGACTATAATCACAGGAGACTCAATTTCGCGCACTTGTGTTTAGTGGAGCTCGAAGCATATGGACTGTACGATAATCCGAGGAAAAACAGTCCGTCTTCTGCCTATGTGTCAAATTCTGCTCCATCTATTCCTGCTTCACTGCAGCAGAATCTGCCCTCTAGGTCGGCTGGAGGTAGAAGTATATCAGCTGCAGCTGAACAATTGGGACAGATAGCACTTCAAGTGGGCGAGCTGTGCGATATGGAAATCGTTGCCCAAGGTGGTGAAAGGATACCATGCAACTCGAGCATATTAGCACGACGATGGGGCCCTTTCTTCAGCCAGCTCGTCCTCGACTCAACCTCCTCACCAGATGCAGCTGGCTCAGAATCCGCAACACTCCGACCAAGCCTGACCTCTCGAGCAGCGAGCCGCGTCTCCGCTGTTACAATCACGCCAAGCACAAACGGCGTCATGCTCGGCTCTGACGAGTCGCGATCGCAGAGCCGCTCAACAAACAGAACCCTTGTTGAACTCCCCAGCAACAGTTCCGCGCCAGCTGCGTCCCGTGGCCGTTCGCTCTATCTACCACACACAGCATCCACCATCAGGTTGATGCTGCATTACCTCTACACTTCCTCCCTCCCGTCACTAGGCAACCCGCTGTATTCGCCCCACACACTTTGCTCGCTTTTACAGATGGCACGCCCCTACCAAATTGACGGCCTTCAAGAAGCAACAATCGAGCGACTTCACGAAGCCCTCGATGGTCGCAATGCAGCCGCCGTTTTCAACGCCGCGGCTATGGCAGCAGGCGGCGGACGCGCGACAGGAATGGGTGGTATGGGTACACTAGCGATGCTGGAACGACGGGAGAGTGCGGCTACTACTGTCGCCGAGGATGGCCGAAGGAGGAGCTTGCTGTCAAACAATAATATCTACGGCACGAAGAGGGGACATGGACGGAGAGGAAGTGGTGATAGTACGAGTACGGCTACGAGTGGGACGACTAGTACTACCTTCTCGGAGGGTGAGATGGGTACAGGGACGGACGCACGAGGAAGCCGCGATTATAAGATATGGAGCGGTGAGATGAGTTCTGTCATCGGCTTGCAAAAAAGAGGTCTGCGAGGATTGATGGAGGGTAGGAGAGCGAGAGAACGAGCCAATACTGCCGAGGGTGGTTGAAGCGTCGCAGGCAGCATTTGGTTCTATAGTTGTTTATATTTGGCGGAGATATTATTCAGTGAGCTACATTTCATAGGCGAGCGACATTTCAACATATCGATCATGGCAGGTGCAGGTCTGGCTGTCATTAATCGAGGCAGGCGCGAGTTTGTGAGTACTCTTGCCTCGCAAGTTGAATTCTTGGCACCACGTCTTCTACTTCTCATTGTCGCACCTTGTGCTTGCTCATCCTCTCGTCAAATCGCACAAGTGTGAGGCGGGAACGTGTTCGTGTTGCCTCAATAATTCCACGACACAATGTTGCACACACTCGACAATCAGGAAGACGTTTCCGGTTGCGCGGACATCCAGCTAACAGTTGCAGAAAAGCTCTAGTTTCTTTGTTCTGGCTGCAATACTAAGAGCTGCATGCCCCTTGTTCTTTTCTTCGCTTCTCTTCTTGCACTCATAGCCGCGTCCGAACCCCAAGCGCAGTACCACTTCAGCATAGTTTGGTACCATCATTTACCTGTGAAGGACGTTGACGCCAGACTATCGTAGCTCAGCTGCAAGCGCCGGGGAAGTACTCGTTCGAGCGCCTTGAGAAGCTATGCTGCGTCTTTTCTGCTACATCCTCGTATCCCGGCAAGGATATGCAAGGTACACAGCGCGAATTACAGAAGGATTCGACCACTGGCAGGAATAAAAGCGGGCCATGATTCAGAACAAAGCCACATTCTTGGGCGCTGGACGTTCCTGGCCAGTCGCACCCCGTCCTAACCTTAGCGCTACCCGGTCAACCATGCCAACTCAGTCGAAGCCTGGGCAACGGCGGCCAGATCAGAATGCAGGTACGGTTGACGTAGCTCCAGGGTCCTGCAGCAGGTCCTCTGCTGGGCAAAGTTTTCTCTCTTGTTGCATTTTTCTGGTTGGGACAAGCAGGACTCGATGACGAAGCAGACGGTTGACTTGTCCACTTCGACGGTCACTCCACGAATAGAAGCTTTTGTTGGTGCTTCTCCATGGCTTACGACGATGAATCGGTGGTCAGGTAGGAAAATCCGGAGCTGTTGAGCTGGTCCTGCGTTCTACCATAAGAACTTGAGCTCGCCTGCATTCCTTGTTCTGATCTTAATACTATCCTGTATCTCGTTGTTTTACTGTACCAACAACTTCTTTACTTACTCTCATTCTTTGCCGGCATCATCAATATGCGTCTCGCACCAATCCTGGCGCTTGCCACTCAGGCGGCCTCCACACTCGCTGCCGTAAAGGGCTTCAACTATGGTGCAACCTTCAGCGATGGCACGATCAAGAAGCAGGGCAACTTCGAAGATGAATTCAATAGCGCTAAGAACTTGGTTGGAAACAGCTTCACCTCAGCTCGACTCTACACGATGATCCAAGGCGATACCAACGGCGTTATCGAAGCGATTCCAGCCGCCATTAACACACAAACCAGCCTGCTCCTTGGTCTCTGGACCTCTGCCGGAGCAGATACGGTGAACAATGAAGTTCAGCACCTAGTAGACGCGGTTAACCAGTATGGCACTGCGTTTACAGATCTTGTTATTGGTATTTCCGTTGGCAGCGAAGATGTGTACAGAACCACAGAGCTTGGAATTGCCTCGAATGTTGGGCCTGGTGTTTTGCCAAGTACCTTGGTCGATTACATCGGCCAGGTGCGATCTGCTATCTCTGGCACCGCGTTGGACGGCAAGCCAGTTGGCCACGTCGATACGTACAACACGTGGACAAACACAACATACACTGCTGGATTGACTGCTGCGGTCGACTTCATCGGCGTGGATGCTTACCCGTACTACGAGTCGACCAAGGCCAACAGCATTGACAACGCGGCGCGCATCTTCTGGGAGGACTTCAACGAGGTGGTTGCCGTTGACCAGGGCAAGCCTGTCTGGGTTACGGAAACTGGATGGCCTGTGCAGGGACCGACTATGAACCAGGCTGTCGCCAACGTTGCCAACGCTGAGAGATACTTCCAAGAGCTCGGGTGTGATCTCTGGACGGGTGGCATCAACACTTGGTGGTTCACACTGCAAGACGATCAGCCAGTTGTGCCAGCTGGCAATGTTGTGTTCGGAGTTACTGGGCAAGGTCTTCCACCACCAACTACTCCTCGATACGATTTGTCGTGCCCTGCATAGAGACGGAAATGTATGATAATGTGTAATGATATAAAGGGTTGGCTAGTTAGACATACCTATTGAATAACACATGCATAACCCAATGCATCCATACTTGGATTATATCTTTTGCGTTTTTGTATTTTCTCCGTCCCGATCGACCCCGTCTTAGCAAAAACTCGAAAGTGCTGTCAAGCTAGACACGCAGATTCAATAATGGGTTCGGTTGACAGTTGTACACCTGCTTGATGCTACATGACTTTTTATTCAAGCCTGGTGGCCCACGTCGTCAGAGTTCAGACTCCTAGAATGGGAGAGGACGGTAAGCGAACTTGATAGATATAGGGCGTACATTCATGCAAAGACCGTGGAAGACAGACTCATCGTCTCTGTGAGAAGCGTATCAACACGTATACTTGCCTTTGTGCTGTGCTTGAGAATGGCAAACGGATGGATAAGCGGACATGATCTATCGATAAGTGGTCGAAGCTAGCAACCAATCACCGTCGTCGAGCTTCGACCGAACTATGCCTGATGTAGCAAAACCCAAACATGGCCTTGAACGCGTCCCCAAACATCGCTCATACCTCTCATACCTCATGACCTTGCATCTTCTCGAAGCACAACTTCGGCAACAGATGACCATCACACTAATACTGTAGTCAACATGGTGCGAACACGAGCTACAGCATCAGCTGCGCCAGCTGCACCGCTCTCAGCAGCTCCACGACGACGACTCAAAGTGACTCCGCTAGAGAAAGAAGAGGTCAAGAAGCCGATAGAAGACGAGGCAAAACCGACAACACGCGCTACCCGCGGAAAGAAGGCTGTTATTGAGCCTGAACATGAATCTAATGCAAAGCACAAAGCCACAAAGACAACTGCCTCCAAATCCCGAGGGCGACCGAAGAAGGCCGACACAGCAATAGAGGACGCTGAGCCAGAGATTGAAAAGCCGAAGCGCGCCACTCGCTCAACCCGGGCCACAGCTACTACTGCAAGCTCGGTGGCGAAAGAGAAGCCCGCAGCACGAACCACACGAACCACGAAAACCACAGCAAAGGAGCAGCCTGTTGAAGAAGCTCACTCAATCAACGAGACTGCCCCGTCTGCGAAGCCTGTCCCAAAGAAGAAGGTCACTTTTGAGAACATCATTGCAGACGACAAAGAAAATCACCCATGTACTACCAAAGCCGGCAAGAAAGTAGCTGCTTCCAAATCCACAAAGTCAACAGACAAGGGGACGGGTCTGCGAGCCAAGCCTGTCCGAAAGCCAATAGCCGCTACACGATCCTCCAAGAGAACGAACGACCAGGCTTCAGATGATGATGAAGGGAAGCCAAGGAAGAAAATTCAACGCGTCTTGACCCCCAAAAAGATCACTCAGATAGCTAGAGCTGCAACTCCAGAAGAAGCTTCTGACGACGAGCTCAATCGAGGCAAGACCCCAGTGAGAGATCTCAGTCTCTCGCCAAGACGGCCCCAGACAACCACCACAGCTGATGCAATTGCAAGGACTCTGTCCCCGGCCAAGAAGCTGGACTTCACCCAATCTCTTCTACAGCAGTCAACAAAGAACGACACAGAAGATGCTGTTGGCGCGCTGATGAGCCCAGCTCGAAGACCACCCACATCTCCTGCCAAGCTATTTTCGCAGTCTGACCTTCAGTCACCCGTAAGAGTACTGAGCAACGAAAACAGCAATGCCCTGGCGAGTCCGGCCAGAAGACCAATGGACTCGCCTGCCAAGCTGTTGTTCCCAAATACCACCAAGCATGATCAGAGACTACATCTGAGTAAGACCGCGAGCAACCTCTTCCAGAGTCCAAAGAGATCGCTTGCTTTCGATCCTGCGAGCATGTTCTCGCTGTCTGCTGTCAAGCCGCCGAAGAGAGACGCCTCAAAGAGCAACTTTTTGAGTAGTCCCGCAAAGAGGACTGCACTATTCTCGCCTATGAAGAGGTCTACCACACCACAGAGCACGATGAAGAGTGCACAGACAAGTTTTCATTCCTCTGATGAGCTCGATGTGAATGAAATGGAGGTTACCGAACTGATTCAAAACATCGCAGAGGAGATCACTGTCTCGAGTCATCAGAGGGCTTCAGTATCCCCTATGCGGACATATAAGCTGTCGGCAGATGAGCTACACACGGATTTCGATGATTCCATCCTTCCTGTAAGGAGTCCTCTGAAGCTGGCTAAATCACCTAGCAAGCCAGCTGTACAAACCGAGCCAATACCAGTTATGGGATACGACGCTGATGCGACTGAGCTCGATCAGGAAATGGAAGAGTCCATGCCTAGTATGCAGAGCACTCCTCGGACCATAAGCTACCACGATAGCTCATCCATCAACCCTCGAGTGCTGGACACTGAGGACGATCCGACTCTCCGAGACCCGTCAGAGGATCAGACCATGACTGACGAGGGCGATGACACGATCATTCTTCCAGAAAATATCAACGCAGCTACGCCTCGCTCAGTGGCCGTATCGTATCGAGATAACGACGAGTCAATTGATGAACTTGCTCCGTCGCCGCAAGAAGATGTAGTCACAGAGTTCATGCGGACGCCTGGTACACCTGCCACGGTTCATGAGCATGAGTTGACAAACATGATGTCTTCACCTGAAGCAAATATTCGAATGCCAGTTGCCTCGCTCACTGAACAGTTTGTGAGTGAAGCTCAATCGCCAGCCAGTCTGGTCGAGGGTGAGCTCACTGTGATGGGTAGCACACCTAAGGCTGCCACCACCCTCGAGGCGGAATCTCATATCGAGCAGGAATCTCCAGCTAGCCTACATGATAACGAGCTTACCATCATGGCTGACGCTTTTGCACCTAGATCAGTGGCTGCTGCAACGCCTGCAAGCATTACTGAGCATGAATTGACTATGATGGGCGGTACGCCGGAGTCTGCAATCACCCCACGGGCTGCCTCTATCACGGAAGAAGACTCACCAGCTAATTTTGCTGAGCATGAGCTTACTTTCATGGCTGATGCTTTCACCCCACGACCAATTGTTCCGGAGGCAATGTTACTTGAAACAGAAGACTCTCCAGCCAGTCTTGCTGAAAATGAGCTTACTGTCATGGCTGATGCCTTCACACCGAAGCCAGCGAGGGTACAGAGCCCTCTTGATAATGCTGCTGAAACTCGGACGCCAGCTAGTGTTGCAGAGCATGAGCTTACAATCATGGGGGATGCCTTCACACCGAATCCGAGTCATATCCAGACTCCTGTTCCTTGCGATCTTCAGCCAAGTCGTGAGGCACAGACACCAGCCACCGTTGCTGAGCACGAACTCACAATGATGGCGCAAACTTCTCCTGGCAGAGACGAAATCCCGGACGATGAGCGGACCCCAGTTCCAGCTGCCGCCGCACCGGCCACTTTCACACCGGACATGCCAATACCTCGCAAGTTTCACATTCACACTGTCATCTCCAAGGTGTCATTGAAGCCTGAAGCCGAAGACTCCCCAGCCAAGCTTCAAATCAAGAAGAGAAAGCGACCGCACTCTCTCGGGGCGCAGCCAGAGTTTGTCGATATATCAGATCGTTCGACACCAGCAAAGGCTGCACGTACGGCCAGCTCACCCCAAGCCACGTCTGGTCGAGCTACTCTGGTTGCAACACCTGTGTCTAGTACATTGCAGCGTACACCAGCCAGCAAGATGTCCTCTGCGAAGAGCTCAAAGCGCATTGTATCGACACCGGCACCACGAACACCACTGACAGAATTTGCGAACAGCGACGTCTTGGCAGGTGTCGTCGTCTACGTCGACGTCAGAACCTCGGAAGGTGCAGATGCTAGTGCCATCTACGTCGATCTGCTTAATGCTCTCGGTGCTAAGGTGGTGAAGGAGTGGAAAGATAACTTGACGCATATCGTCTACAAAGATGGCAGTCCAAAAGTCCTCGAGAAAGCTCGTCTGTCTGAATCGGACGTCAAAGTCGTCGGTGTCTCCTGGCCGCTCGACTGCGAAGCACAGAAAACATGGGTTGGCGAGAGTGATTACCTCCTCAATCTGACACCAACAGATCAAGTGTTACAATCAGTCACAAAATCAGCTCGAAGGAAATCAATGGAGCCAAGCATGCTCATCGCTGATGGCTCCGGCTCCGTCAAGCGTTCACGGTCAAAGAACTTACGACGAAGCAGTATCAAACCGCCGGCCGACTCCACACTCCAAGGCTCCCTTGACAACGACGAGTCGATTGCCACAATCACCACACCAACAGCAGACCCAGCAAAGAAAGCTGCAGACCTAGAAAAGAACTCCCTAACAGCAGCGTGGAAATCTATCAACGCAACACACAATCTCGGCGAGGATACACCCGCCCGCCGCACCCTTGAACTCCTGCGGAAGAGCTATGAGGTAGAGAGCGGCTGGGACGATTCACTCCTTTCCTCCAACGACGACGAAGAGAACCAGAACCAAGAGAATACACCACGCCCACGCGCCGAGGCCTCACCAGACCCGGAAATCCTAGAAACAGGCCTCACGCCCGCCCCCTACAAGGTTGAGAACCACATTGGCAGCGCACCGCCCAAGGCAACCAACAACGGCATGATGAGCTACAGGGAGCGCGTGGAGGAGATGGAACGAAGGGAAATGAGGGATAATGCGTTTGGGACGAATAAGGGCGGTAGAGGTGTTGGCGCGAAGAAGGGTGGAAATGGGAAGAGGATGACCATGTTCGGGTTTGAGCCTGTTAGACAAAGTCCGCTTGGGCGATAGGTGAGTTCAACAAAGGACTTTGAGGGCGAAGGGGAACATGAAGGACATGGGAAATCGAACGGGAAGGAATAAGATGAGATGAGATTGAGATGAGCGGACTTCTTTGGTATTAAGCAGGCGTTAATGCGAGGGCTGGGTGAGATGTCAGATGATTGGCGTTGCGCCAGGGTCCTGGCTGCGGGACGGGACAGGACAGGACAGGATACACTTGACTTGGGATGAATCAGATTGTGGGGTTTGGGCTAGTTCTAGTCAGCACATTGGAGTCAAGTCAAGTCAAGTCAAGTCGAGTTGGTATGACCTCGATATCAATAGCATGAATGAACGATCAGCATGAGCATGAGCATAAGCAAAAACGATTCGGTTCGGTTCTACTTCCTCCATCGTCAACTCTTGTCGTATCCCGTCCACTGTAATTAGCTGAGGATTTCATCCAGATCCTACCATCTGCTTCCTGTTTGCCGTGCCTTGTCTCCGATTCCTCCCGAAAACACCACACAGACAAGTCTTGGACCCGGGATACCTTCCGCCGCCGTATCGTCTTCCTGTTCCTGTTCCTGTTCTTGATTGAGAGGAGGCAGGCAGGCAGGCAAGCAAGAACGACGACGACGAGAGATGCGTGAGGGGCTGTGACACATAGAGCAGATGGTGCAGGGAGCGCTGGGGTGCGAATCTGCACCGGTGTATGTACGTGCTGTGCTGTGCTGTGCTGTGACGTGCTGTGATGTGATGTGATGTGATGTGATGTGATGTGATGTGAGGTGAGGTGAGGTGGGGAGTGCGGGCTCAAGAGGGACCGGGCTGCATTGGACTGGACTAGACGAAATCGTCGGGGGCGGTCAGGTATCATGCATGCGGTGGAAAGAAGGTGCGGCGGGCGGCAGATGGGGTGCTGGGTGCTGGGTGCTTGGAGTAGTCTGTTACGGTAGTGGGAGGCGTGGCTTGGGAGGTCGGGTCGATGCGAGGCACGCACGCGGGGACTATGAAGTATGCTATGTGAAGGGCGAAGAAGAGGAAAGGAGAGAAGAGGAGATTAGGAAAGGTGTTCTTGTGGATATATGTTAGACTACGTGGGATCCACACTGTGATATGATATGATATGGTATGATACGATATGGTATGATATGATGTGACGGCTGCTGCTACCGGCTGGGCAGCAATGGCTTCCACTCCCTCTCACTACCCCCCTCCTCGTTCGCAGTTTCACCGAGCACATCTCTACTGGCATTGGTAGGCGTGCTCAGTCCTGTCCCTCGTCTTGGCGGCAGTGGTGGGCCAGAAGTGTTCAACGATGGTGCATTTGAAGCGATAGATGCTGACGTGTTCGTCCGCTTTGGTAGTGGGGGCGGTTTCTCGGAGTCTGTATCTATGTTTGATTGCGAGGGTGTCGGTTGCGGTACGATAGAGGAAGCGACAGAGCGGACAGAAGACAGCCGTTGAGGTTTCGCTGGTGGCGGAGGGTGTATAGATCGACGCTGGCTCGGCTGACCGTCAGATTCTGGCGATGCTGCTTCTGGTCGTGGTGAGAGTGATCTTAATGTGGAGTCGCTGGCGATGCTCGAGGTTGTCGGCTGCGCGGATAATGCGGATGGTTTTGTTGGTCTCTGTGGGGGCAGTTTTGATGCTTTTGATTGCACCGATTGTATTGACGATGTTGATGCTTGTGACGCTGTCCTGGAGAGCAAGGGCTTGCTTAGCAGCTGGTTAGTTGGATTATCAGAGTCGAGGAGGGAGGCGTCCGTTGATGAAGAGGGGATTCTATTGCTGTTCCGTGGTGCTGGAGGTGGTGGTGAAGGTCGCGATTGAATCGTGCCTACAAGGCTCACGTTGCGTGACTGCGGCCACGCTCCGGCCATGTTGTTTGGCGGTGTACCCACTGCGGAATTCCGTGATGGTGGCGGCCGGGGTGGTGGTGTCCGTGTCCCTCGTTCCTCCGCATCTGCAGTCGATGTAGCTGCCGATGTAGCTGTCGAGTCTGCTCTCAAAGTCCTCGCACCTCTCCGTGGCGCAGGCAATTCTGGTTTCGATTTCCTGTCGATATCCCTATCTACCATTACCCATTCATCTTCACCACCTTCTCGCCAAGGGTTGCCATTCCTATTCGGGTTCAGCTTCATACCATCCTGTGGAGGCCTCACTTTGCTGGCCACTGGCCTATCACCATCGAACCACCACTTCCTCTTATCGCTGCTTGCTGGTGGAAGACCAGGTGCAATGCTTTGGTAGCCCATGAGCTCCTCTGCTTCCTCACTGCTGTCGTCTCCATCGTCAACATCGTCCCGCAATTGTCGTGTTCGCTTGTCGTAAAGTTGCTTCAGTAAAGTGGACTTTTTCTCTTCATCAATGACTCTTATTCTGACACTGAAGGTAGAAAACACTGGACGATGGTCGCTGAACCTCAAAGCCATGACGCTCATATACTCTGTTTGCCGCATATCTGTGCCTTTTGTGGCGTCAAGCTTGAACAGGATCCGATCTGTCCAGGCTGGTATACGGGCCTTTTCGCTAGTATCGTAGTTGTCGTTGCCAAGGTCGAACTTGTATGTTGGCAAGAAATTAATGGCTCCTTCCGTGTAGAACGGAAACGTCTGACCTGCCACCATCTGGATGTTGAGTTGATCATTTCTATACAGATCATGTAGAGCGTTTTCAGCCTTCGCCCCTCTGCCGTGTGCATGCCTGTATATACCGATCAAGTCACGCGCATCTTCTGGCTTCGTGCCAATCCTGTAATTGAAGTCACCGAGCCAGATGACGATCTCGTGATCTTCGATCTTTCGGTCTCGCTGGAAGCGTAGCCCTGACACGATAGTTTGATAGTCTCGGTTCCGTTCATCGTAGTTGCCAAACCCTGCAGCCAAATGAGCTGTTACGAAGCAGAGAGAACTGCCTTCAATGTCCATACGGATTGCGACTGCTCCTTTGTTGCCTGCAATGCCGCTCATGCCGGTCTTCTTGATAGCGCCCTCCACGTTCTTGATCCTGGACAGCACAGACACTTTGACAAAGACCATCAACGCTGCACCAACAAGTTGGCCACTTCTGAGCAAGATGTAACGGTCTTCGCTCTTCTCGTTTTGAGCCTCATTAATAACATATTTAACGGCTTGCTCCCACCTGAACCTCCTATCAGGATCAGTGTTCATGATCTGTTGTGGTGAGAGCTCGACAATTTCTTGGAAGCCAACGATGACTACCTCGAACCCTTCTCCTTTACGAACATCGAGCCATTTGTGCAACTCAGAGGGGTCGCCCATCATCTTGCCGTTCAGATTGTAGGTACCCACCCAAACACGAACATTCTCGGAAGTCTCGTATTGATCAGCTTTCTGTCTCATTCGCTCCTGGACCCAGTCACTGATGGGATCAAACAACTCGACCTCTTCTTGTCCGACAAGCCTGCCAAGAAGCAGATCTGTTGTGTTTTGCCTGCCCTTGTCCTCGAAGTGATTAACGTACAGACGTGTTGCTGATTTCCTTGCATCTGCCATCAGACCGCCGAAACTCATCTTGCCATGTCGCGTGAAGCTGGATTTCAGTGCTCCCGTACCAGCATAGATCTTTGATAAGGCATCACCATTATCTGCCCATAGTGTGCTGTGTCGCATCCAAAAGACTGCTAGATTTGAGCTGCTGGCTACCTCACCGCGATGCTCAAGAAACAGCTCAAGAGCCATCTGGGAAACGATGCCTTGCACCAAATTCGTTCTGTCCAAGCAGTCCAGGCAGTTCGTCCTGAAAACACCATTTTGTTGCATGACCATGACGGGTCTCATGATCTTCTTGCGCACGGGCCTGCCGTGATCAATCGTCTCAACCTCATCCTCAATCACCTGAGTCAGGAAGTAGACGAAGCTTTCGGCACTTTGGGCAATCAACGGTCTAATCTTCTTTGCGCCATCATAGCCACCCGCAGCTTTGGAAACTTCGTGGAAGTCGAACTCAGTCTTCTGCAGGAGATCAGGCGTCCGAGTCTCGGCCTCTTCGTCAGCTTCTCGCCGGGTGAAAGCAGTTCGCGCCATCTGAAGGTTGTATCTATCCGTCAGTTCGACTTCTCCAGGTTTCGTCTCGCTGAGCAAATTGACAACATGCACAGCGCCATATGTCCTCTCTAGGCCTTCAAAATGTCGGTCGAAGCTTAGCTGGGTCGCTTCAGGACTTCTTGTGATCATGATCTTCTGCTGACCTGGTATCAAAGAGGCCGTAGACTCCCAGAATATGGGTATTGAGCCGCGCACCTGTACATATGAGAAGCAAATCCCCGTAGGTGACCAGAAAACTGTCTCGGTCTCGACAAAGTTTGCCACATTACCATTGTCATCGATGCCTCTTGCGTTGAATCGTGTACCAGCTCTTCTTGCAGATAATCGTGAAATGACTGTTAGAGTAGCTGGGTAGTTCGACTTAACGGATCGAAGTGGGTTCGCACTCTGAGGGACTGTCATTGTCCCGACGTAGCCTCGAATAACACTCGTCAAGAGCGAAGAATGGTCCAATGTTTCTCTTTCCTCATCCGACAAGCGACTGCGGAATGACAGAAGCGGGTTGATCATGTAGCTGTTCCAAAGCAAGCCTTCGTCCAAACTAGATATGTCCACCGTCGAGTCTGCATCCGCACGGTCCTGCAGCCGTCTTGTAAGGTCAAAGTTGTAGCTGTAGTAGAATGTGCCGCCGCTGAGTAGTTTCTTCAATGCCATGAAAGGATGCTCGGAAATCGTTTCACCTGAATCATACCCGGTCTCCGCGGCATCCTCAAAGAGTGTATTAGAGTACGGGTTGGGCTCTCTATATCCGTCTCTATAACCGGCGCCGTAGCCGCCGACATGGTCGTAGTCTGGACGATTGAGGCAGTAGAACTCAACAGCAAAGAGTTGCATTACTGTCTCGTTGGGCCTTACGGTTGCAACCTCGCGGCTTCCTGTGGCTACAGCAACGAAGACATCATCACCAAGCGTAATTAGCCCGAGCGTTCCTTTGGCCGAGGTCAGGGTCCGATAGGATTTTAGATCAATGGCAGACTTCGGGAGGAACTCGACCATACATCTTGGTGCTTCGCCCTTTCGCGGAGAAGAGATAGTAGATGAGGTAGATGCTTTAGTGAGGTTGCCGTCGGAGTTGGTTTGCACATGTTTGAAGAGTAGAACGTATGTTTCTGTGGCAAGCGCGAGCGTACGGTGAGGGTAGTCGCTGACCAGGACTCTTACTGACATTATGCACGTGAGGTCCTTCAACGTCCGACCTGAATGATCGGCGAAGGCGTTTCGAGGAAGGATTGTCTCCTAGTATGGGGGTAGTATGTCCCCAATACAGCTTTCACCTTTCAAGTCGTTCTATTGTTCTAGACGACGGGAAAGAATGTTGGGTGCCGCTGCCAAACATCTCGATCCAGCTGAGATGTCAGATGGAGAAGTCGTCCCGGTGTCACTTCATCGCAGTGGACTCCTTTCTGGTCCGAAATGAGTGCTGGGAAGACGTCTTGGCTCTTTGCGACAAGTAATACTAGGTTCTTTGGTGAGGTGAGAAGGCGCATTCAGCACGGCTGGTGGTTACAAAAGGCCGTTCTGGAACCCTGGATAAGGCTGCTGTTTCTGCTTATCAGATGGAGTGAGCGTTTGATGCAGCTTTAGGCGGTGACTCGCCCATTGATGAGCTCCTAGCGACATGATAGCGGCCGGAGGATCCACCTAGTGCCTGAACGAGTGGCATAATAACTACCTTGGAGTTCACGGTTAGTGGTCTTACAGTCTCAATTCAGAACCGGAGTCGTTCTTGTGAGTAAGAACTGGGAGTCTAGGATGAACACAATCGCTCGATCGTCTAAGAGGAGTACTACTAGCTATCAACGTACCAGACATAGAAGGATATGGATGCATTTTCCGGTGCCAGACCGAGTGAAGGCAACCTCCCTCCGAGACGACCAATCTTTGTCAATCTTTGATCAGATGATCCAACGAGCTGACCAGAACGTCTAGGGTCGACTATTTAACATACCCATCAAGCACATCGACTCGAAATATTGCTGAGAAGATATAAGTGTATCGTCACGTTGTGCTCTTGTTCTTCCAAACTCCCACACCAATATGCTCGCGCTTATGCTAAACTTTTGGTTTCGCTTGCGCTCTTCAACTTTCCAAAGGCAGCCCGTAGAATGTTCATATATCGTCGTAACCAAATGTCAATCGCTCGCTAAATCGTCGAACCATGTTCATTACGCCCACAAATACACGTCCCCGAGGCATGAAAAACCGATCCCAGCTGAGCCGAGAGGAAAAAGCCATGCCCCCTGAAATAGCCTATGCAGTTCAACAAGAAAACACAAAATCATCAGATCACCACCATACCGCTCATCCGTTGAGAAGGTTGGTACGTGCTGCTTTTGTCGCTCGTCGCTTATGCGTCAAAAAGTGGAAATGCTGAGGCGGAATGGATATGGAAACTCGACGCATGCGGTTGCCTCCCAGGGTTGTTGTTCTTTTCTCTTTCCAGCTTCTTGTTTCGTCGTCCTTATCCTTGCCAGGACTTCTCTATTCGCAAGTCGTATTGTAGTAATCGTCAAACCTCGTGGTTTTCAGCCAAACTCACATAACGGTGCAAGCGCCTTGTTCGACGGCACCGTGCTGTTGGTGAACAGCGACTAGATCAGGCTTTTTATCATCTTTTAACGCCGGTCGGCCACGGCCACCGGCTGCCCCGCCCAGCATCCATGCGGCGAAACCGCTTGGTTTTTCTTTCTTTCCTGCTTTTGCTAATGGCTGTTAGTATAAATCTAGTTTTAACAGGATATGACACACCTTTATCTTTTGTGCCCTTAGGCTTTCTCACCCCATTGAGCAGAGCATCAATGTCGATGATGTCCGAATCCATAGGCGGTGGTAAGGGTACAGGTTCCATATCTGGTATAACTGGTTCAGGTTCGGGCTCGGGCTCCGGTTCAGGTATGGGCCAGAGCATCATTGTGATGTGTATCCCTGGCGTGATGGAGTCCTCCCAGTAATCGGGCATTATGATCTCTTTGTCAGGACCTATCAGATCGTAATGGCCTTGAAGCACATGAGGCCCGATTTTGTCAATGTGAGAAAACGCCTGGTGGATGAGGCCTTCCATATCATCCCACTTGTAGCATCGGTCCCAAGGAAAGTTGTAGCTGCGACCCAGCGCGTCTTTGAAGCGAAGAGGCGCTTTCTTCTCCGCTGGCGCATTGGCCGCTGCCTTCGCCTCAGCAGCCTCTGCTTCCTTCTTGGCAGCTTGAGCTGCAGCTTCCGCCTCTTTGATCTTGGCTTCATGCTCTTCTTTGGCAGCTTTAGCGGCTGCTTCTGCAGACGCTGCGGCTTCTTTGGCAGCCTTCTCAGCGGCTTCGGCCATCTCTTTAGCCTGCTTCTCTGCAGCATTCTTCGCTGCTTCGGCGGCATCGGTGGCAATCTTCGCTTCTCGATCCGCTTGCTCTCGCTTAGCTTTGAGCTCGGCGGCGGCAGCAGCTAGAGCAGCCTCAGCAGCCTCTTTGCGAATCTTTTGCTCGTAGGCGGCGCGTTCAGCCTCGGCGGCAATACGAGCTTTTTCCGCCTCGATTGCTTCTCTCCTAGCTTCTTCTCGGATCCGGGCCTCGTCTGCACGTCGTTCAGCATCACGCTTCTTCTGCGCGATGGCCTCTTCTTCGGCGGCGCGCAAAGCCTCGATCCGGATGCGCTTCTCTTCCTCAACGCGCTCTTGTTGCATCTTGCGGTAGAGGGCTGCTTCCTCTTCGGCAGCCCTTATAGCGTCTGCACGTATTCTCTTTGCCTCTTCTTGACGTTCTTTCTCGGCCTGCGCCATTGCAGCTGCTCTGTCCTCGGCCGATTGTATTGCCTTCTGTCGAGCCTCTTCATTTTTCTCCCGCTCGGCGCGTTCGGCAAGGAACAAAGCTTCGAACTTGGACATAATCGCCTGTTCATCAATTTCCGGTTTCGCTGGTGCAGGCGCAGGAGTAGCGACAGCAGGCTGTGGAGACTCACGCGACGACGGAGGGTAATGCATATATGGTGGAATAGCTGGGGGAGGCATGCCCGGGTATTGCTGCATCTGCTGCATGTAATAGGGGTGGGCGTATGGAGGAGGATACTGCTGAGGAAAGTAGCTTTGCGGTGACTGATATTGCATGACCGAAGGTGGACCATATGGTGACTGGGAGTATGGTGAAGCCATTTGTGGGTGATGTGTATTGACGTGCGGGTATGGGTGGGGAGGTGGCTGCGCCTGCTGAGGGTGTGGGGGAGGGTATCCGTAAGGGGCCGGAGCACTCATTTGTGGATGCTGGTAGGGCGGCATCGGTTGAGGTGGTCCGGGTGGTGCGTAAGGAACCATGTGCTGCGTGTGATGTGGAACTGGAGGGTAAGAATAACCGCCAGAGGAACTGCTATGGGTGTAGCCAGCCTGGCCGTGGTATTGCTGGTCGCGGGGCATCCTGTAAGCATATTCTAGCTGATCAGGCTGTTGTAGGAAGTTTTCTGTCGAGTCGGTATCGTCGGCAACCGATTCGGGATGTGTATGGCGCTGCCTGTGTCGCGGGTGGTGCGCGCCTTGCAGCTGCACCACCCGTCGAAGTGAGTCACGATGACTTGAGCTTTCTCTCGAAGCCTCGGAGCGTTGACGACTCCTGCGTTGTGTGCGTGGTGCTACCTCTACCTGATAGGGGTAGACGTCGGGCTCGCTCTCTTGGAGTTCGCCTGGGTAGGGCAGTTCGACGAACCGTTCGCCCTGCTGGGACGAACCACTTTGACTAGCGGCCGCAGCGTGCACCACCGAGTAGTCTGGAGATATTTCGTCCGGTGACGACACTTGTACGCCGTCTTCGTCTTCCTCTGATACAGATGGTGAGGGTGGCCTTTGCTCGTGTAGCGGCTGTTCTATGTTGATGTGTATACTTGGACTAAAGGGACGTTAGCATTCTGGTTCTCAACACTGGTAATAGCGCTATCATACCCCATCAGGAATCTTGCAAGCAAGGAATTATCGCACCCAAACCGGCCTTGAGGCCAGGCGGGATGTGATAGCCTTGGTGACTTGTTAGTGGGAGACAGAGGAAGTACAATGGCAGCGACTTGCTGAAATGGCACGGCTGCAGGAGCAGGGCCCGGTGGAGGGTTGGAGGCAGTAAGCCCAGGTCGGCGCTTGCGCGGGGACGGCGAGAAACAAGGGCTGCACCAAGCAAGGGCTGTATAGCTCTTGCGACAGTGGCCTCAGAAGGGATCAGCTGCCAATAGGTCGACAGGTATCGAAGGGACGACCACTGTCCAAGGATCAAGAGGTCGTTGTGTTTCGTGGAAGCGCGCAATTGCGCACCCGAGGAGCGGGATATGAGAGTCAAGGGACCAAATCAAGAGAGAGCCCTTGGCTGCCTGTAATTGATGCCGAACTGGTGCCCAAGAGGTCCCAGAGCTGTGGGCCCGATGAGCCCCCGCTAGTCCTTGATGGGCTTGGAATGGCGAAAATCCGGCACTAGGATGGGCTCTGGCACCGCCCGTGCTTTGGCGTGCTTCGCTTGCGTCTTGTGACTTTGACAACGACGATGATAGTTCCTGTCGACTTTGAGATGCTGCTTCTTTCGTCTGCTGCGGTAGCAAGTAGGCCTATGACAAGGCTGGCAACGGCCGCTCGAGACGACTTTAGCTCTGGACGAGTACGGATATCCTAGATCGATGATCGCCACACGGTGGTAGCCGGACGAACGCTCGCTTAAAGATGAATAGATGTGCACGGCTCTTTGGAAGTGTTGTATGATGATTTCAAGCGCATAAACCAGTCTGCAAATCCAGGCAAGGAAACAAGTAATCTGGCAGAGGTGAGAACGTATGTATTAATCGATCGATGCGCTCGCACCGGTAAGTTTGGGCGTCTTGAGACCGAGCGCTATTGTGTCGAGTGACTGCTACGTGTGCAGCGTTGTGCTCTTCGCTCGAGGTCGTTGGTAAGTGCTGCTGTTCTTTGATGCTACTGCTCGATAAAGAAAAGTGATCAAGAACAGCAAAGCCACGTGAGGGAGGGGCCCCAGATTTGTTTGCCAGTGCAATGAGGAGAATCAAGACAGCCTCAACAACCAATTGTGCTCTGGTAACCACAACGACCCCGTGGGCCTTGTCCTCGGCGTTCGGATGACGCTCTTGTACAATATATGACAACAAATCAGAGACAATCGGAGGTTCAGCGCTTTTTGCGCACTCGCTTCAGGGACAATTTGCAGTAGTATTTGGTGATGGACATTGAGCTTGCGAGGGATTGGTGGAATATGGTCTGGCTCGTACGCGAAGATCACTTCGTCGCACAGATTCTAAACGTATTGGCGGCTATGCTGGATGCTCGGAAGAGGCTTGATGGGAGGAACCCCCTCTCCATGGCATGTCACGAGGGTTACGTCTATATAGTGCAGCCAACCTCCAAGCTGATGCCTCGCAGCCGGTATCTCTTCGAGTCATCCTAGCAGTTCACCGCGCTTTTCGTCCCAAATGCTAGAGACATCGGACCCAGCTTGCCATCTAGTGGCTCTGAACCTAACTTCTGCCGTGTTTCGGTGTTGTGCTTCGGGCAGGAATTGCCATAAGCGCGAGCCTTGACAGGGCTTGATGGCAAGGAGACATGTAAGACATGTGAAAAGCCTGTAGGCAGCTGTCAAAGTGTGAAACGATTTCGACAGATATTCGGCAACCGCGAACGACTCTGTCCTGTAAAATCGTGCCACGACGGATGGCGTGCAGATCGCTGCCCGACGTCGAGTTCGAGCCCAAGCTAGTGGTGACCCACTTCCTTCAAGACCCGTCACTGCTGCTGTTTTCGAAAGTTTCTGCTGCAGTAGCAAGACGCTCGAATGCATTACTGGTCGGCTGGTGTATTTTTCCTGGTGGCTGAGATTGGGCTGAGAGCGCTTCGGGCCGTGGATAGCCCCTTCTCAACAATGCTGACCACACTATGGTGCCTGATCACAATATTCTCCCAGGCTCTCATGATCCCGACTGGTCCAATAATGCCTGAGCGGCTATTAGTTCGGCTTTCCTCGGACCAGACGCCGTAGACGAGCTCTGCTTGACGATATGCTTGAGCTTCGCGACAGCAGTTGTGTTCAATCGCCGCAGGGTTTCTGACGCCAATCCGTTGGTACTTTTGCTCTGAGGCAGGCTGGAGAGCTTGTCCGTAGCCAACTTCAGTCCGTAGTAACCTCGAAGATAGTCTTGGCAAAGTTCCACGCTTCTGGCAAATCTGTGTACGGCTTCTGTAAGGTACTTTTCGTTTGTCGCGATGCCCTCCTGAGCCGACTGGCTCGTGAGATAGTTCAGCTCTCCTAGCCTCGCGTGCAAGTTCCATGCATTTGGTGCTAGTAATAGTGCCTCCTCCATGCAAAAGATGGCTTGCTGGTTGAGACCTTGCTGCTGATATAGATCGGACAGTTCGCACCACGCTTCAGTGTCGGAGGGAAAGGAAGCCAGAAACTGGACAAGACATTCAAGTGCGTCCCCGGGCATGCCCATAGACCGTATCAGAGCTGTCCGGCGTTTGTGGATTGGTATATTCATGGGGTCTTCCTTTACTATTTGGTTGTAGCCCTGCAAGATGCGTCTCAGATCCTCCTCCGTCTTTGCTTCCGCTTCTTGGTAGAGGCCGCGCAGACCCATTATGCGGTGGTTCGCTGCACCAAATCGTGTAGTGAGGCGTTCCAGGCACAAATGCGCCGATTCGTCGTCGCCAGTGCGTAAGCAGGCAAGAAAGACCTGTTCCAGCTCGGCCCATTCCGATGGCTCTTCTATGGCAGACACTATCGACAGAACTTGTGACTTGCTCTTCAAGGACGACTTCGACAACAAGGACGATGCTTTCTGCGACAAGTTCATGGCCGTTGCTGGGTCGTCATGGTTGTAGTACTGGATTTGTGTAGACATGGTGAAGGAGACCCTGCTTTGAACTTTTTCACGTTGCTTTCGTCCTATGCGCCTGACCACTTGCTCATCAATCTTCCAACTATTCGAGTATTGCGCCTTGTTAGGTCTGTCTGAGAGTACCGTCTCTCGTGCAGTTGCGGGCACTATAGGCTATGAGCGAGGCTGGAGTTTGCGGGACTTTGAGCTTCAGCCTTGTGTGCTATACCACGTGACTACATACCTACACCACGACCAATCATCCGAGGCAGGACCATGGCACATTCATCACCATTACCATTCACATTACCACAACGTCAAGAAAGTTGTTGGTCTGGCTCCTTAAATGAACTTACCGCCTTATAACATGGTAGGTGATGAATGTCAGGTTTGATACCGAGCGCCACAGGAGATCGACGCAATGACGGACGGAGGCTCAAACCCACAACTTTCAGCAACATCATACATACCCAATAGCTTATTGATCCTGGTTGAGGAATCGTTCGTCGACCAGCCAAAATGTTCGAAAAGTCTTTGGTGGACCTTATCAGGGGTATGAGAGGGCATAAAGGGCGTGAAGGTGAATATATTCAGAATGCCATCAAAGAATGTCGTGCCGAAGTTCGTTCACAGGATATGGATGTGAAGGCCACTGCGCTGCTCAAGCTGATTTATCTGGAAATGTTTGGCAATGACATGACATGGGCCGCTTTCAATGTTCTGGAGGTCATGTCATCTGCTAAACATCCGCAGAAGCGCGTTGGCTATCTTGCTGCTGTACAGAGCTTTCGGCCTGACACTGAAGTGCTCATGCTGGCCGAAAACCTGCTGAAGAAAGATCTCACTTCTCCTTCGATACCGGTCCTGTCATTGCCACTTGTGACCCTGCCGCACATCATCACTTCTTCCCTGGCACTCTCAATTCTGACCGACCTGCTTCCGAGAATGACGCACTCACAGCCAGCGGTACGGAAGAAGACCATTACAACGCTCTACCGCTTGGCATTGATATACCCGGAGACCCTGCGTGTGGCCTGGCCCAAGATCAAAGACCGACTGCTGGACGACGAAGAGGATTCGAGTGTCACCGCCGCAACTGTAAATGTTGTGTGCGAGCTAGGATGGAGACGGCCGCAGGACTTTTTACCCTTGGCGCCGCGCTTGTTTGAGCTTCTGGTTGACGGAGGAAACAATTGGATGGCCATCAAGATCATCAAGCTATTCGCTGTACTCACGCCTCTCGAGCCGAGACTGGTGAAGAAGCTGGTCAGGCCGCTAACGAATCTAATCCAAAGCACCACCGCAATGTCTTTGCTCTACGAGTGCGTTAGTGGCATCATTCAAGGTGGCATACTGGATGGTGAGGACGCCGGTGTGAACGTCGAGGAGGTGGCCGACTTGTGCATATCAAAGCTGAGAGGCATGATTGTGCTGGAGGGCGACCCCAATCTGAAGTACGTGGCATTGTTAGCATTTAACAAGATTGTTACAACACATCCGGCATTGGTAGCAATGCAACAGGATGTCATCCTCCGATGCTTAGACGACCCAGACATTTCCATCAGGTTGCAAGCACTTGACTTGGCGACTGGCATGGTCAGCAGCGATAACTTACAAAGCGTGGTTGATCGGCTGATGAAGCAATTGAAGAACGCGCCTAGCGAGAAGGCCGCACAGCAGAACGGAGCAGCAGGTGACGGAGAAAACACAGATCTTGAGCAGAAACTTGTCGAGGACAAACGTGGTTCAGATCTACCACCGCTTCCCAATGAGTACCGTTTCGAGATCATCAACAAAGTCCTTGATATGTGCTCAGCAGATACATATGCCAACGTTACAGATTTTGAATGGTACATCGAGACACTCGTGAAGCTCATCCGACAGCTACCAGCCAAGATGACAGACACATCACCTGGTCAAAAAGATAAAACATCCGGTTTGGCGTCTCGTGTTGGAAACCAGCTTCTCGACGTTGCCGTCCGGGTGCAGGAGCTGCGGCCGGAGGCTGTCAAAGCTGCGGAGAGCCTTGTGCTTGTCTCGAGCCGCAGCACTTTCTTTGCGACGCATGGCAACGGTCAAAACGAAGTGCTTAAGTCAGCTGGCTGGTTATGCGGAGAATACGCTACATGCCTGAATTCGCCGTACGAAGTCGTCAATTCCATCGTCCACGATTACACCCAAGCTCTAGCTCCGAGCACGATTACCACGTTCATTCAAGCAGTGCCAAAGGTCTTTGCTCAGATAACCAAGGTGGCGAATCAAGAATGGAACGCATCGCGCAAAGGAATGCTTGCTCTCATGCTAGGGAGAATCACGACCTTCTTGGAGACACTTTCTGCTCACCCGAATTTGGAAGTGCAAGAAAGGAGTGTTGAGTTCTTTGAGCTCCTTAAGTTGTGCTCGGAGGCACTTTCTGCGTTGCCAGATGATTCCCTTGAAGCACCGTTGCTACTCATACATGCTTTACCTGAATTGTTTGAGGGTGCCGACATCAAGCCGGTCTCGGCTGCAGCACAACGGAAAGTTCCTATCCCTGAGAGTCTTGACCTCGACACTGCGATCAATTCAAATCTAAACGACATCCTCCAATCTTCACAGTTGGAAGATGCAGAAGAGGAAGATGATGAAGACATTGCTGCATTCAATAGGTTCTATTACGAACGTGAAGTGTCTGCTCCAACAGTGCTCCAGGCCTCAAGCCGCATTCAATACGTTGAGTCAGATGATGATGAACCGACATCGTACCAGCAAGCGCCTGAATCACCAACAACGAAGGCACGAAGGAAAGCTGAACGAGCGGCACGTCACAAAGATGATCCTTTCTATATCCCGGGCGCGGATCGCACACCTGCGAACGAAATGTCCAATATCATTAACAGAGACCAGGGCAATCTGGATATCGATTCTATACCCATCGTCGACCTCGAGATCGACACCAGCCAGTTGCCCGAGCATCATGCGCCAGAAAAGCCTAAAAAGAAGCCTAAGAAGAAATTCGTGGTCGCCGCAGATGAAACACTAGACCCTTCGCCGGACCAGTTGTCAACATCATATAGTGAACGGAGAACGCCTCGTCTGATGTCAAGGGCGATCTCTAACACCGGTTCGTCTTCGTCTGTGCCAGCATCACAAGCTCGCAGAAACCTACTGTCGGTCGACTCATCGAACCTCGGATCCTTCTCGTTACTTGACAATTCAGATCAAGGTGGGACGTCTCAGCTAGACATCGAAAGACGACTAGCCGAAGAAGCCGAGATGGCTGCTGCGCTGAAAGAGGTAGAGAGTAAGCGGCTTGAGCTGGCCAGAGCTGAAGAGCAAGCCAGAACTCAAGTTGCTCAAGGCGTAGATGAGGAGGGTGTCGTAGTCAAGCGGAAGAAGAAGAAATTGAAGAAGACAGCCCAGGATGAGACAGCAGATGAGCCTGCGGAGGAAGCTGTAAAAAAGAAGAAGAAAAAGAAGAAGGTGAAGAAGCTTGAGGATGATGTATAGGATGCTCCTTCGCAGGCTATAGAGCAGACATAGTCGCTTAACGTCTGGTTTAATGTCTCCAGCTCGAGATGTCCTTCATCAAACTCCCCTGGACATGGCCCTTGGGCACATATACCTCCTGCTGACCAAATATAGTTTTGTGCGAAATGATCTTCATATGTTTACCTGAGCCATGCCTGTTCCTGGAGCCAAAAGTGCCGAACCCTGAGCTTATCCAGATTCGTGGCATCCATCTGCCTCGTACCCGAGTCCCTGAGCCTATTTTAGGCCCCGGAGCTTGGGTTCAAGCCCTGATCCGGAAATCCTAGGCATGGCGTCATAGGCGGCGATACACCTAGATCAATTACGGCATCCTGTTTACCAGAACAAGTCGGAGATAAACACGAACTCGTAAGGCTTCATAGTTTCAACACATTCAAGATCAAACATCAGTACCTCGCGGACATAGTCGCCAAAGTGTTGGATACGATACTCGCCTAGCTTCCAACTATAGCAGACGTAAATCTCCCACTCTGAAGCACGCCGTACACATTTCATCATGTCAGCAACGCCAGCAGCCTACATCGCATTCTCCGCGCCCATCAACCCGTCAGGCGCCTCGCCCGTCCTAACAAAAGCGCAAATCTACGCGTGCCTGCACCGGAAAGTCCGCCACGCAGAAGAATTCGTCGCCGGCGCCATAAAAGCCACCGATGTCCTCTCCGAATCAACGGACGAGCACGGGCGGGAGGTCGTAACCAGGGAAGTCGTCTTTGCAGAGGGCGACCGACGGGTCAAGGAGGTTTGCACGTCATTCGGAGGTGTTAAGACCGAGGTGAGTCTACTGCCATTCTACTTGAGCGCTACGACTGACTTTGTCTGAAGTTCATACAACCAGATGGGTCTAAGATTCTGAACATCGTTTCGGACTCGGCTGATGGGCAGTTATATCTCACGTATCAGTTTGAGTGGTTAATGCCTAAGGATACGCCAGAGGAGACGCAGAAGGAGAATACTGAGAAGTGGACCAAGATGAGTAAGATGGCTGTTGAGGGGAGCATTAAGGCTATGAGGGAGATGGTCAGCGATGGCAGAATTAAGGCGTGATCTCGTACGTCCAGCTGCGGAACGAGTCGTTGAGGAGAGCGTGGTCAAGTCCTAGAAGGAACTACTTACTTCTTAACGTCCTGCTTTCATTGTCTCTGTCTCTGTCTCTGTCTCTGTCTCTGTCTCTGTCTCTGTCTCTGTCTCTGTCTCTGTCTCTGTCTCTGTCTCTGTCTCTGTCTCTGTCTCTGTCTCTGTCTCTGTCTCTGTCTCTGTCTCT
>Ga0210040_10000831_pt1 | contig 49470 bp, 46 predicted proteins | sample CryGeyCG12114_NA_FD_185462 | JGI IMG/M metagenome (GOLD analysis project Ga0210040, IMG submission 185462) | Groundwater microbial communities from aquifer - Crystal Geyser CG19_WC_8/21/14_NA (SPAdes) (version 2) | ecosystem: Environmental > Aquatic > Deep subsurface > Groundwater | place: USA...
CGCAGTCCCCCGGGTCCCCGCCCGGGGAGCGAGCGGGTCGTGCGAATCAGGTCGCTGGGCGGCCGGGACCACCAGGTCCCGCTCCAGTTCGCCGTGGGATCACTCGGCCGCTCACGCTCGGCGGCGGCCTCCTCCGCTGGCTCCCGCACACCCCTTCCCCGACACCCTGGCGGGCACGCCCGCCGCGGGAGCTGGTGGAGCCTGCGTTGCGAATGGCGGAGCCTGTGTTCGGACCGCGCGACTGACGCGATTCAGGAGATCCGGCCGCGCTTACGGTGTGTCGGCGCTCTGATGTGGCGTGTCGGCCCGGTCCGCTGAGTGCGCTGCCACCGGGAGGAGAGCCCGTCGGGTGCGCCCCCCGGAGCGTGCCGGGCCGTGGAGGGGCGTCCGCGCATGCACCCGGCCCAACCGCGCATGCACCCGGCCCGACCGCATGCACGGGTTACGCCGTCGGGGAACCCCGCGGGGAGTGTCGGTGGCAGCGCCTAAAATGTCTAGAGTGTCAATTTCCGAGGTGGATGCGTCCGCCAAGCTCAGCGTCCGTGGTGCACGCGTCCACAATCTCCACAACGTAGACCTCGACATCCCCCGGGATTCCCTCGTCGTCTTCACGGGGCTCTCGGGATCCGGCAAGTCCTCCCTCGCCTTCGACACCATCTTCGCGGAGGGTCAGCGCCGCTACGTCGAGTCGTTGTCCGCGTACGCGCGGCAGTTCCTCGGCCAGGTGGATCGCCCCGACGTCGACTTCATCGAGGGCCTCAGCCCCGCGGTCTCCATCGACCAGAAGTCCACGAACCGCAACCCTCGGTCGACGGTGGGTACGATCACCGAGATCTACGACTACATGCGCCTGCTGTGGGCGCGCGTCGGCGTGCCGCACTGCCCCGTCTGCGGCGAGATGATCTCGCGCCAGACGGTGCAGCAGATCGCCGACCACCTCATGGAGCTCGAGCCGGGCACGCGGTACCAGGTGATGAGCCCCGTGGTGTCGCAGAAGAAGGGCGAGTTCGTCGACCTCTTCAAGGAGCTCGCGTCCACGGGGTACTCCCGCGCCGTCGTCGACGGTGAGCGGGTGCAGCTGAGCGACCCGCCGACGCTCAAGAAGCAGTACAAGCACGACATCTCGGTGGTCGTCGACCGGCTCGTCGCCGGTCCCGACATCCTCGGCCGGCTCACCGACTCCCTGGAGACCGCTCTGCGGCTGACCGACGGCACGGTCGCCGTCGACTTCGTGGATGTCGACGGACCCGGCGGGCTGCGCACTTTCTCCGAGAAGCTGTCGTGCCCCAACGACCATCCGCTGCAGCTGACCGAGATCGAGCCGCGCACGTTCTCCTTCAACGCGCCGTTCGGTGCCTGCCCCGAGTGCTCCGGGCTCGGCACGCGCATGTCCGTGGACCAGGAGCTGCTCATCGGCGACGAGGGCCTCAGCATCAAGAACGGCGTGATCCTGCCCTGGACGACGCAGGGCAAGGGGCTGTTCAACTACTACGAGAAGCTGCTCGCCGGGCTCGCCCGCGACCTCAAGTTCTCGCTCTCCACCCCGTGGAAGAAGCTGGACCCGAAGGTGCAGGAGGCCGTGCTCCGCGGCGACAACTTCGAGGTGCAGGTGCGGTGGAAGAACCGCTTCGGCCGCGAGATGACCTACTCCTCGGGCTTCGAGGGCGTCATCCCCTACATCGAGCGCCAGTACGCGCAGGCCGAGACCGACACTCAGCGGGCCCGCTGGGCGGAGTACCTGCGCGAGATCCCGTGCCCCGTCTGCGGCGGCCGCAGGCTCAAGCCCGAGGTGCTCGCCGTGCTCGTGCACGGCGCGAGCATCGCGGACGTCGCAGAGCTCAGCCTCTCCGACGCGCAGGCGTTCATGGCGCAGCTCGAACTGACGGACCGGGAGTCGCACATCGCGGCGCAGGTGCTGCGGGAGATCCGCGTGCGCCTCGACTTCCTCATCGAGGTCGGCCTCAACTACCTGAACCTCTCCCGCGCGGCGGCCACCCTGTCCGGCGGCGAGGCGCAGCGCATCCGCCTGGCGACCCAGATCGGCTCCGGGCTCACGGGCGTGCTCTACGTGCTCGACGAGCCGAGCATCGGCCTGCACCAGCGCGACAATCGCAGACTCATCGAGACGCTCGTGAAGCTGCGCGACCTCGGCAACACGCTCATCGTCGTCGAGCATGACGAGGACACCATCCGCACGGCTGACTGGGTGGTCGACATCGGACCGGGTGCGGGCGTCAACGGAGGCACGGTCGTGCACTCCGGCTCCTACGAGGAGCTCATCCGCAACGAGGAGTCCCTCACGGGCGACTATCTCGCGGGTCGCAGAGCCATCACCGTGCCCGCCAAGCGCAGGCGCATCGACCGGTCGCGCCAGATCCAGGTCGTCGGCGCCCGCGCCAACAACCTGAAGGACGTGACGGCGGCCTTCCCCCTCGGAACGCTCATCTCCGTCACCGGCGTGAGCGGATCGGGCAAGTCCTCCCTCGTCAACGACATCCTGTACCGGGTGCTCGCCAACCGGTTGAACGGCGCCCGGAAGGTGCCGGGCAAGCACACGCGCGTCACCGGGCTCGAGAACCTCGACAAGGTGGTGCACGTCGACCAGAACCCGATCGGCCGCACGCCGCGGTCGAACCCCGCGACGTACACGGGCGTGTTCGACAAGATCCGCACCCTCTTCTCGGAGACGGCGGAGGCGAAGGCCAGAGGGTACCTGCCCGGCCGGTTCAGCTTCAACGTCAAGGGCGGACGCTGCGAGGCCTGCTCCGGGGACGGCACCATCAAGATCGAGATGAACTTCCTGCCCGACGTCTACGTCGCGTGCGAGGTCTGCGGGGGAGCGCGCTACAACCGCGAGACCCTGAGCATCCACTACAAGGGCAAGAACATCGCCGAGGTGCTCGACATGCCGATCGCCGAGGCGGCCGACTTCTTCGAGCCCATCTCCTCGATCCACCGGTTCATGAAGACGCTCGTCGACGTCGGCCTCGGCTACGTGCGCCTCGGCCAGAGCGCGACGACGCTGTCGGGCGGTGAGGCGCAGCGCGTGAAGCTCGCGACCGAGCTGCAGCGGCGCTCCAACGGGCGCAGCGTGTACGTGCTCGACGAGCCGACGACGGGCCTGCACTTCGAGGACGTCCGGAAGCTCCTGATGGTGCTGAACGGCCTCGTCGACAAGGGCAACACCGTCATCGTCATCGAGCACAACCTCGACGTCATCAAGTCGTCCGACTGGCTCATCGACCTCGGACCGGAGGGCGGCGCCGGCGGCGGCACCATCATCGCGACGGGCACGCCCGAACAGCTGGCGAAGGTCGAGGCGAGCCACACCGGCCTCTTCCTGCGCGAAGTGCTCGGCGACGACTAGGCGATGTCGAACGCGCTTCCCTACCGCCCGCGCACGGGCGAGATCCCCACTTCGCCGGGCGTCTACCGTTTCCGCGACGAGAACGGCCGCGTCCTGTACGTCGGCAAGGCGAAGAACCTCCGCGCCCGGCTGAGCAACTACTTCGCCCCGCTGCCGAGCCTGCACGAGCGCACCCGCCGCATGGTCACGACGGCGAACAGCGTCGAGTGGACCGTCGTGGCGAGCGAGTTCGAGGCCCTGCAGCTCGAGTTCACGTGGATCAAGGAGTTCAACCCGCCGTTCAACGTGCAGTTCCGGGACGACAAGTCGTACCCCTACCTCGCGGTGACTCTCGGCGAGGAGGTGCCCCGCGTGCTCGTGACCCGCAACCGCAAGCTGAAGGGCGCGCGGTACTTCGGGCCGTACACGAAGGCGTGGGCGATCCGCGACACGGTCGACCACATGCTCAAGGTCTTCCCGATGCGCAGCTGCACCGACACCATCTACCGCCGCGCCCAGCAGACCGGTCGCCCCTGCCTGCTCGGCGACATCGGCCGCTGCGCCGCACCCTGCGTCGCCCGGGTGACGGCGGAGGAGCACCGCGTCATCGCCGAGGACTTCGTGAGCTTCATGGGCGGGAACGACTCCCGCTACATCACCCAGCTGAACAGGGAGATGAAGGCGGCCTCCGCCGAGATGGACTACGAGGCGGCCGCCAGGTACCGCGACAGCATCGGCGCCCTCGAGGCGGCGCTCAGCAAGACGGCGGTCGTGTTCGGCGACCGTGTCGACGCCGACGTGTTCGGCATCGCCGCGGACGAGCTCGCGGCGTCGGTCCACCAGTTCATCGTGCGCGGCGGCCGCATCCGCGGAACCCGCAGCTGGGTCGTCGACAAGGAGCTCGACATCGGCATTGGCGAGCTCGTGGAGACGGTGCTGCACAACGCGTACGAGGAGGACATCCACCCGCCGCGCGAGGTGTTCGTTCCGGAGCTTCCCGAGGACGCCGCGGAGCTCGAGCTGTGGCTCGGCGAGCGCCGCAGGGAGGGGCTGCGGGACGAGGCGCCGGGGCCCGGCCGCGTCTCCGCCGGCAACGTCGACCTCAAGGTGGCGCAGCGCGGCGACAAGAAGGCGCTCGCCGACACGGCGTCCACGAACGCGCAGCAGTCGCTGATGCTCTACAAGACGAGGCGCAGCTCCGACTTCGTGGCGCGCTCGCAGGCCCTCACCGACATCCAGGAGGCCCTGGGCATGCCGGACGCGCCGCTGCGCATGGAGTGCTTCGACGTGTCGCACCTGAGCGGCACCAACATCGTCGCGTCGATGGTCGTGTTCGAGGACGGCCTGCCCCGGAAGGACCAGTACCGGCGCTTCAGCATCCCGGAGTCGACGGACGACACCGAGTCGATCCACCAGGTGCTCACGCGCAGGCTCGCCTACCTGGGGGAGGAGCCCCGGCGGTCCGAGGAGGACCTGGAGGTCAAGAAGTTCTCCTACAGCCCGAACCTGCTGCTCGTCGACGGTGGCCAGCCGCAGGTGCAGGCCGCGGCCCGCGCGCTCGCGGAGTCCGGCGTCACGGGGATCCAGCTCGCGGGCATCGCCAAGCGGCTCGAGGAGATCTGGCTGCCGGACAGCGACTACCCCGTCATCCTGCCGCGCAACAGCGACGCGCTGTTCCTCATCCAGCGGATCCGGGACGAGGCGCACCGCTTCGCCATCACGTATCAGCGCAGCAAGCGCAAGCGCGACATCACGTCGCAGCTCAGCGAGATCCGCGGGCTCGGGCCCTCCCGTGTGCAGCGGCTGCTCAAGCACTTCGGGTCCGTGGCGAGGCTGAAGGCGGCGGACGTCGAGGAGATCGCCTCGGTGCGCACCATCGGGCCGACGCTCGCCGGCGTCGTCTTCGACGCCCTCCATCCCGGCTCGGTGGGCGACCCGGACGGCGCCCCCGCGGCCGAGCCGGGGCTAGGCTTGACCGGGTCAATCGACCCAGAACGAGAAGCGTAGGTTCCATGACCGGCGAATCCGATCAGCACCAGGTGCTCATCGTCACGGGGATGTCCGGGGCCGGCCGGTCGACCGTGGCCAACGCCCTCGAGGACCTCGGCTGGTACGTCGTCGACAACCTGCCGCCGCAGATGCTGAAGCCGCTCGTCGACCTGAGCAGCCGCGCGGGCGACACCCTGCCGAAGATCGCGGCCGTCGTCGACGTGCGCGGCGGCGACTTCTTCCTCGATCTGCGCGACATCGTGCAGAACCTGCGCGGCGGTAGCGAGCTGCGCATGCTGTTCCTCGAGGCGACGGACGCCGCGCTCGTGCGTCGATTCGAGCAGGTGCGCCGCCCGCACCCGCTGCAGGGCGACGGCACGCTGCTCGACGGCATCACCGCCGAGCGTGGCCGCATGGTGGAGATCCGCGAGGCGAGCGACATCATCATCGACACGTCGGAGCTGAACATCCACCAGCTCGCGACGAAGGTCACCGAGGAGTTCAGCGCGACGGACAGTCCCGGCGTGCGGGTGACCCTCATGAGCTTCGGCTTCAAGTACGGCCTGCCGACCGACGTCGACATGGTCGCGGACATGCGCTTCCTGCCCAACCCGTTCTGGTCCCCGGAGCTGCGGCCCTACAACGGCAAGGACCGCGTCGTGAGCGACTACGTGCTCGCCCAGGAGGGTGCGGCGGAGTTCGTCGAGCAGTACGGGCGCGCGCTGGCGCCCGTGCTCGCCGGCTATCAGCGTGAGAACAAGAGACACGCTACGATCGCCATCGGCTGCACGGGGGGAAAGCACCGGTCGGTCGCCGTCGCCGAGGAGCTCGCGGAGCGCCTGCGCCACCTGCCCGGCGTCGCCGTGAACGTGAAGCACCGCGATCTCGGGCGCGAGTGACAAGCCGGAATTCGCAAGGGAGAACACTGGATTGGCTCTGACCGCCGACGTCAAAGACGAGCTGGCCCGGATCGAGGTCGGCAAGACCACGGTGCGAGCCGCCGAGCTCGCAACCATCCTCCGGTTCTCGGGCGGACTGCACCTCATCTCGGGGCGCATCGCCGTCGAGTCCGAGCTGGACACCGCGCAGCTCGCCCGCCGGGTGCGGAAGGACCTCGCCGAGCTGTACGGGGTGCGCAGCGACATCTCCGTGATCTCCGCGTCCGGCCTGCGCCGCACGAACCACTACCTGGTCCGCGTGCTCGACGGGGAGACCCTCGCCCGCCAGACCGGTCTGCTCGACGCCCGTCGTCGCCCCATCCGCGGGCTGCCCAACCGCCTCACCACGGGCTCACGCGAGGAGCTCGGCGCCGTGTGGCGCGGCGCGTTCCTCGCCCAGGGATCGCTCACCGATCCCGGCCGCTCGGCCGCCCTCGAGATCACCTGCCCGGGCAACGAGGCCGCCATGGCGCTCGTGGGTGCCGCCGGCCGGCTCGGTGTCGCCGCCAAGGCCCGCGAGGTGCGCGGCGTCCACCGCGTCGTGCTGCGCGAGGGCGAGGCCATCAGCGCCATGCTCGTGCTCATGGGCGCGAGCCGCTCCGTCGCCGCCTGGGAGGAGATGCGCCAGCGCCGCGAGGTGCGCGCGACCGCCAACCGGCTCGTGAACTTCGACGACGCCAACCTGCGGCGGTCGGCGCAGGCCGCCGTCGCCGCCTGCGCGCGCGTCGATCGCGCCATGGAGATCCTCGGCCCTGACATCCCGGAGCACCTCCGCTACGCGGGCGAGCTCCGCCTCACGCACCGCGACGCGAGCCTCGACGAGCTCGGGCACCACGCCGACCCGCCGATGACGAAGGATGCGGTCGCCGGCCGCATCCGCAGGCTCCTCGCCATGGCGGACAAGAAGGCGGCGGACGAGGGCATCCCCGGCACGGACGCCAACCTGCCGCCCGACCTCGAAGACGTGTGAACCGCCTCCGGATCGGCCCCGGGCGGGCGATCCCGCCGGGACTAGACTCGGGAACGTCGCCCGCGCACCGGCCGTCCGCCTGTGCCCACCGGGCCGGATGAAGGAGATATCTCATGGCTGACTACGCACTGCCCGAACTGCCCTACGACTACTCGGCCCTCGCGCCGCACATCAGCGGGCGGATCATGGAGCTCCACCACGACAAGCACCACAAGACCTACGTCGACGGCGCGAACACCGCTCTGGTGAAGCTGGCCGAGGCTCGCGATCAGGACGACCTCACCTACGTCAACAAGCTGCAGAAGGACCTGGCGTTCAATCTCGCCGGTCACGTGAACCACACGGTGTTCTGGAACAACCTCTCGCCGGACGGCGGCGACAAGCCCACCGGCGAGCTCGCCGCGGCGATCGACGAGTTCTTCGGCTCGTTCGACAAGTTCCGCGCCCACTTCACGGCGTCCGCCCTCGGCATCCAGGGCTCCGGCTGGTCGATCCTCGCCTGGGACTCGCTCGGCCAGAAGCTCATCATCGAGCAGCTCTACGACCACCAGGGCAACCTCGCCGCGGCGACCGTGCCGCTGCTCATGCTCGACATGTGGGAGCACGCCTTCTACCTCGACTACGTCAACGTCAAGGCCGACTACGTCAAGGCGTTCTGGAACATCACCAACTGGGCCGACGTGCAGGCGCGCTTCGTCGCCGCCCGCGAGAAGACGAACGGCCTGCTGCTACTGTCGTAGCGCACCGGGGGCCCCTCTTCGAGGGGCCCCCGCCCTCTCGCCACCAAGATCACCGCGTCCGGTCACCGGGCGCCACAGTAACTGGAGCATCGTGTCAGTCAAGATCGGAATCAACGGCTTCGGCCGCATCGGCCGCAACTACTTCAGGGCGGCTCTGGCCAAGGGGAGTGACCTCGAGATCGTCGCGGTCAACGACCTCACCGACAACAAGGCCCTCGCGCACCTCCTGAAGTACGACTCCATCACGGGCCGCCTCGACGCGACCGTCGAGCTCGAGGGCGACTCCATCGTCGTCAACGGCAAGCCGATCAAGGTGCTCGAGGAGCGCGACCCCGCAGCGCTGCCGTGGGGCGAGCTGGGCGTCGACATCGTCATCGAGTCCACCGGCCGCTTCACGAAGTCCGTCGATGCGCGCAAGCACATCGAGGCCGGCGCGAAGAAGGTGCTCGTCTCGGCCCCCGCGTCGGGCGACGACGTCGCCACGCTGGTCCTCGGCGTCAACGAGGGCACCTACGACCCTGCGGCGCACGACGTGATCTCCAACGCCTCCTGCACCACGAACTGCCTCGCCCCGCTCGCCAAGGTCTTCCTCGACGAGTTCGGCATCGAGCGCGGGCTGATGACCACGGTGCACGCGTACACCGCGGACCAGAACCTGCAGGACGGCCCGCACAGCGACCTGCGTCGCGCCCGTGCCGCCGCGCTCAACATCATCCCGACCTCGACCGGAGCCGCGAAGGCTCTCGGCCTCGTCATCCCCGAGCTCGTCGGCAAGCTCGACGGCTACGCCCTGCGCGTTCCCGTGCCGACCGGCTCCATCACCGACCTCACCATCGAGACCACAGCGCAGGTCACGGTCGAGCAGGTCAACGCCGCGTACAAGGCGGCGGCGGAGGGTCCGCTGAAGGGCATCCTCAAGTACACCGAGGACCAGATCGTCTCCAGCGACATCCAGGGCGACCCGCACTCCTGCATCTTCGATGCCGGCCTCACCAAGGTGATCGGCACGCAGGTGAAGATCGGTGGCTGGTACGACAACGAGTGGGGCTACTCCAACCGTCTCGTCGACCTCACCGAGTACGTCGCCGAGCGTCTCTGACCCCGGGGGACTGCGCTCCGTGGCCCTTCGTACCCTCGAGTCCCTCGGGTCGCTCGGCGGCAGGCGCGTCCTGCTGCGCTGCGACCTCAACGTCCCGCTGAAGGACGGCGCGATCACCGACGACGGTCGGGTCCGCGCCTCCCTCGGCACCGTCAACGCGCTGATGAACGCCGGCGCCCAGGTCATCATCGTGTCGCACCTGGGCCGCCCGGACGGCGCTCCGGACGCGAAGTACAGCCTCGCCCCCGTGGCGCAGCGGCTTTCCGAGCTGCTCGGCGCCCCCGTGGCGTTCGCCACGGACACGGTGGGGGAGGCGGCAGCGGATGCGGTCGGCGCGCTCACCGACGGCTCGGTCCTCGTGCTCGAGAACCTGCGGTTCAACCCGGAGGAGACGAGCAAGGACGAGGCGGAGCGACGCGGTTTCGCCGAGAAGCTGGCGGGATTCGCTGACGCGTTCGTGTCCGACGGCTTCGGCGTCGTGCACCGCAAGCAGGCGAGCGTCTACGAGCTCGCGTCCCTGCTGCCGAGCGCAGCGGGACTCCTGATCGCGTCGGAGCTCGAGGTGCTCGAGCGGCTCACGGAGTCGCCGGAGCGTCCCTACGCCGTCGTGCTCGGCGGATCGAAGGTGTCTGACAAGCTCGGCGTGATCGAGCACCTGCTCCCGCGCGTCGACGCGCTGCTGATCGGCGGCGGCATGGTCTTCACCTTCCTCGCCGCGCAGGGCCACCCGGTGGGCAAGAGCCTGCTCGAGGCCGACCAGCTGGACACCGTGCGCGGCTACCTCGACGACGCGGAGAAGCGCGGCGTGCGCATCGTCCTGCCGACGGACATCGTCGTGGCGGAGCGCTTCGCCGAGGACGCGGAGCACGTCGTGCAGCCCGCCGACGCGATCGAGGAATCGCCGTTCGGCGCGTCCGGGCTCGGCCTCGACATCGGACCGGACACCGGCGAGGCGTTCGCGGGCGAGATCCGCGGCGCCAGGACGGTGTTCTGGAACGGCCCCATGGGGGTGTTCGAGCTCGCGCCGTTCGCCGCGGGCACGCGCGCCGTCGCGGAGGCCCTGACCGAGGTCGGCGGGCTCAGCGTCGTCGGCGGCGGCGACTCCGCCGCTGCGGTGCGTGCGCTCGGTTTCGATGACGACGCGTTCGGCCACATATCGACGGGCGGCGGTGCGAGCCTCGAGTTCCTCGAGGGCAAGCGGCTCCCCGGACTGGAGGTACTCGGATGGCAGCGCTGACCGGTCGGCTCCCGCTGATCGCGGGCAACTGGAAGATGAACCTCGACCACCTGCAGGCCATCGCGTTCGTGCAGAAGCTGGCCTGGAGCCTCAAGGACGCCAAGCACGACGTGACAACGGTCGAGGTCGCGGTGTTCCCCCCGTTCACCGACCTGCGGAGCGTGCAGACGCTCATCTCCGCGGACAAGCTGCCCATCGTGTTCGGCGGGCAGGACGTGTCACCGCACGACTCCGGCGCGTACACGGGGGAGATCTCCGGCGCCTTCCTGTCCGCGCTCGAGTGCAGCTACGTGCTCATCGGTCACTCCGAGCGGCGCACGCTGCATGGCGAGACCGACGAGCAGGTCGCGGCCAAGGTGTCAGCCGCGCTCAAGCACGACCTCGTGCCGATCATCTGCGTCGGCGAGACGGCCGAGGACCTCGACAAGCATGGGCCGAGCGCCGTTCCCGTCGCCCAGCTGCGCGCGGCTCTCGCGGGCGTCGACACGGCCGCGGACATCGTGGTGGCGTACGAGCCCGTCTGGGCCATCGGATCCGGGCAGGCGGCGACGCCGGAGCAGGCCGAGCAGGTCGCGGCGCAGCTGCGCTCCGCCCTCGCCGAGCTCCTCGGTCCGGATGTCGCGGGCAAGACCCGCATCCTCTACGGCGGCTCCGTGAAGGCGAACAACATCGCGGGCTTCATGCGTGAGCCGAACGTCGACGGCGCGCTCGTCGGCGGTGCGAGTCTCGACCTCACGGAGTTCGCGAGCATCGTGCGGTACCAGAAGCACGTCGGCGTCTGACGACCGGCCCGGCAGAGCCGGTGAGCCCCCGGGCGGTGCGGTGCACCGCCCGGGGGCGCCGTTTTGTTATGATCGTCTCTGGCCCGTGTGGCCGCACGACTTCTTCTCGCGTCTCGAAAGGCTCTGCGTGGAAATCCTCCAGGTCATCTTGCAGGTGCTGCTCGGTATCACGAGCCTCCTGCTCACCATGCTGATCCTGCTGCATCGCGGCCGCGGTGGCGGCCTCTCCGACATGTTCGGTGGCGGCGTCACCTCCAATCTCGGCGCCTCGGGCGTCGCCGAACGGAACCTGAACCGCATCACGGTGATCCTCGGGCTCGTCTGGATCACCTGCATCGTCGTGCTCGGTCTCATCACGAAGTTCGACGCGGGCGTCTAGGCCGCCCGGGCACCCGCGAACGCCCACCCCGAAGCACGAACCCGAGGAATAGAGGACACATGGCATCAGGAGGAAGCGCGATCCGCGGATCGCGAGTGGGCGCAGGCCCCATGGGGGAGCAGGATCGCGGGTTCCACGCGGAGCGTGTCGCCGTCTCGTACTGGGACGCCCTCGGCAACGAGACCGTGCGATACTTCGCCGCCAATCTCCCGGACGAGGAGATCCCCGAGACGATCGACTCCCCGCAGTCGGGACTGCCGGCCGGCCGCGACAAGGACAACCCGCCGTCGGTCGCCAAGCTCGAGCCGTACAAGACCCACCTCGCGTACGTGAAGGAGCGTCGCAGCGAGGAGGAGGCGGCCCAGCTGCTCGAGGAGGCGCTGCAGCAGCTGCGCGCCCGCCGCGGGAAGCTCAGCGCACAGAACTAGACGGCCCCGAGAACGACACGCCCGTCGGGCGAACGGGAAAGCCCCGGCCGAGAGGCCGGGGCTTTCTCCGTAGCTGCCGGCGCATCACCATGCGCAGGCGGGTGAGCACCGATCAGTACGCGCTGAGGAACAGGTTCTCCGGGACGTCCCTCGCCGCGTCGCGGTCGACGAAGAACACCGTGCGCTTGCGTCCCTTCACGCCCGCGACCGGCACCTCCGCCAGCTCTGCGCCCGCCAGGGCGAGTCCCAGTGCCGACGCCTTGTCCGGCCCCGCGAGCACCATCCACACGCGCTTGGACGCGTTGATGACCGGCAGCGTGAGCGACAGACGGTCCGGCGGCGGCTTGGGGGAGTTGCTGACGGAGATGACGACGCGGTCGCGCACGAGCACGCCCGACTTGTCCGGGAAGAGGGACGCGACGTGCCCGTCGGGTCCGACGCCGAGGAACGTGATGTCGAAGGGCGGGTACGGTGCGTCCTCCCACGAGTGCTCGGCGAGCTCGGCCGCGTAGGCGTCGGCCGCCGCGTCGAGGTCGTCGAAGTCCTCCGTCGACGGCATCGGGTGGACGTTCTCCGCCGGCACGTCGAGGTGGTCGAGCAGCGCGGTGCGGGCCTGGCCCTCGTTCCGGTCGTCCGACGCCCGCGGCACGAACCGCTCGTCGCTCCACCAGAAGTGCACCCTCGACCAATCGACGCCCGCCTTCGAGGGCGACGACGCGATGCTCTCCAGCACCTTCGTGCCCACCGTGCCTCCGGTGAGCGAGATGTGCGCGATGTCCTGCTCGTCGAGGATGTCCGTGAGCTTGGTGTAGAACCGGGCTGCAACGGACCAGGCGAGCGCGTCGATGGAGTCGTGGACGAGTACCCGTCGGTCGTTAGTCACAGATCAAGACGCCTTCATGTCATCGGTCTCGGGCACATCGATCACCGGGATGTTGCCGGTGGCCAGCTGCTCGAGCCCGTTTCGGATTACCTCACCGTACAACGGGTCGGGGCCGAGGCGGCGCAACTCCTCCGCCAGGCAGTCGCGGAGGCTCCTGCGGGGCAGGCTCACGTCGTGCGTCGGCTGGTTCGGCTGCACGAGGGTGGCGATGTTGGCGATCGGCCGCTCGAGCTCGATGGCGCCCGACTCGCGCATGAGGCGCACGCCGTGGATGCCGCTCGACCCGGTGGCGCGCGTCGTGATCGCGTGGTCGACCGGCACCTGCAGCTGGAGCCCGAGCCAGGCGGCGAGGAGCACCGTGGAGGGGGAGTCGCTCGCGCCGTGCACCTCGACCGAGGTCACGGGCTCGTACGGCGGCTGGTCGAGCACGGCCGCGAGGAGCGCGCGCCACAGCGTCAGCCGGGTCCAGGCGAAGTCCGTGTCGCCGGGCGCGTAGGTGCGGGCGAGGTGCTGCAGCATCTCGCGCGGATTGCGCGAGGTCGACGCGTCGGTGATGCGGCGGGTCGCGATGCGGCCGAGCGGCGACGTCGAGACGACGGCGGGCGCGACACCCGGCCACCAGGCGACGACGGGGGCGTCGGGGAGCAGCAGGCCCGTGACGAGGCCTTCCTCGTCGCTCGCGGCAGCCCCGTAGGCGCGGAGCAGGATGACCTCGCTGGCCCCGGCGTCGCCACCGACGCGGATCTCCGCGTCGAGGCGGGCGTTCGCCTCGGGGTCGCTCTGCGAGCCGTCCATGTCGGTCGACACGACGATGACGCGCATGGGGTGCTCGCGCGACGCGTCATTGGCGGCCTCGATGGCCTCCTCCTCGGCGCCGAGCGTCGTGGAGATGACGAGGGTGAGCACGCGGCCGAGCGCGACGGCGCCGCCCTCCTCGCGGATCTTGACGAGCGTCTTCGAGATCTTGCTGGTCGTGGTGTTGGGCAGATCGACTCTCATGGCCGCCTCCAGGTTCTTCCGTCGCGGGCGAGCAGTTCGTCGGCAGAGTCCGGCCCCCAGGTTCCGGGGCGGTACTGGTCCGGCTGTCCCTGGGTCGCCCAGAAGGCCTCGATCGGGTCGAGGATCTGCCAGGACAGCTCCACCTCGCGGTGGCGCGGGAACAGAGGCGGGTCGCCGAGCAGCACGTCGAGGATGAGCCGCTCGTACGCCTCGGGGCTCGCCTCGGTGAACGCGTGGCCGTAGCCGAAGTCCATCGTCACGTCGCGCACCTGCATGCCGGCGCCCGGAACCTTGGAGCCGAACCGGATCGTCACGCCCTCGTCCGGCTGAACGCGGATCACGAGTGCGTTCTGGCCGAGGAGGGCCGTCTGGCTCTCCACGAAGAGGTGCTGCGGGGCGCGCTTGAAGACCACGGCGATCTCGGTGACGCGCCGGCCGAGGCGCTTGCCGGCGCGCAGGTAGAACGGCACGCCCGTCCAGCGGCGGGTGCCGATGTCGAGGCGCATCGCGGCGAAGGTCTCGGTCGTGGACTCGGGATTCATGCCCTCCTCATCCAGGAACCCGATGACCTTCTCACCGCCCTGCCAGCCCGAGGAGTACTGGCCGCGGGCGGTCGCGGTGGAGAGGTCCTTCGGCAGCCTGACCGCCGAGAGCACCTTCTCCTTCTCGTCGCGCAGGGCCTCGGCGTCGAACGCGACGGGCTCCTCCATGGCGGTGAGCGCGAGCAGCTGCAGCAGGTGGTTCTGGATCACGTCGCGCGCCGCGCCGATACCGTCGTAGTACCCCGCGCGTCCGCCGACGCCGATGTCCTCGGCCATCGTGATCTGCACGTGGTCCACGTAGTTGGCGTTCCACAGGGGCTCGAAGAGCTGGTTCGCGAAGCGCAGGGCGAGGATGTTCTGAACCGTCTCCTTGCCCAGGTAGTGGTCGATGCGGAAGACCGCATCCTGCGGGAACACGGACTCGACGACGGCGTTCAGCTCGCGCGCCGTCTTCAGGTCGCTGCCGAACGGCTTCTCGATGACCACGCGACGCCAGGCGCCGTCCTGCTGGTCGGCGAGCCCGGACTTCCGCAGCTGCTCGGTCACGAGCGGGAAGGATTTCGGCGGGATCGAGAGGTAGAACGCGTGGTTGCCCATGGTTCCCCGCTCCCGGTCGAGCTCCTCCGTGACGGCGCGGAGGTTCATGAACGCCTCGTCGTCATCGAACGTGCCCTGCACGAAGCGGATGCCCTGTGCGAGCTGGTGCCACACGTCCTCGTCGAAGGGCGTGCGCGAGTTCTGCTTGACGGCCTCGTAGACGACCTGCTCGAAGTCCTGGTCCTCCCAGTCGCGGCGAGCGAACCCGACGAGCGCGAAGCCCGGCGGGAGCAGGCCGCGGTGGGCCAGGTCGTAGACCGCCGGCATCAGCTTCTTGCGGGCCAGGTCCCCAGTCACCCCGAAGATGATGAGGCTGCTCGGTCCGGCGATGCGGTTGAGGCGGCGGTCGGTCGGAAGACGCAGCGGATTGAACTCCGGGGTGATTTCCACCGGCGACATGAAACTCCTTGATTCGACGTGCCGGAGCGCCGGCACTGTCCTGAAATGTGCTGCTAGCGCAGCGCGCTGCTGAGTGCGGCGGCGTCCTGGTCCGGGTTAGTCAGGTGCAGGCGCACCACCGGCCTGCCGTGGTCCTCGAGCACCGTCGCGTCGCCCTGCGCCTGAGCGGTGATGAGCTGCCCGAAGGTGAAGGGACGGTCGGGGACCTCGAGGTCGTCCGTCGTGGCCGTGGTGATCTGCAGGAAGACGCCCTCGGCGGGGCCGCCCTTGTGGTACTGGCCCGTCGAGTGCAGGAACCGCGGTCCCCAGCCGAAGGTCACCGGGCGCTTCGACCGTGCCGCGAGCAGGTCGCGGAGCTCCGCGAGCTGCGGGTGCGCGATGCGGTTCGTGTACGCCTGGACGGACACGTAGCCGGTCTCCGACAGCTGCGCGAGCAGCGCGTCGATGACGCCCGTCAGCGTCGTGGAGTTCGCGACGACGGACTCCGTGCCGCGCACCTCGATGCCGTCCGCCACGAAGGCGGGCTCCGTGGCCTCGGGCCGCTGGTCGAGAAGACCGCGCGCGGCGACCTTCGCGGACTCGACGTCCGGCTGGTCGAAGGGGTTGATGCCGAGAAGGCGACCCGCGACGGCGATCGCGTACTCCCAGACGAGCATCTGCCCGCCGAGGCTGCCGCTGATCAGGATCTCGCCCGCGCGCTCCGGCGCACCGGCGGCGTCGGCCACCAGGCGCACGATCTGCAGATCGGCGATGTCCGCGGTCAGCTCCGGGGAGTCGGTGTCGAGCACGACCGGGAGGATGCCCGTGCCGTTCTTGCCCGTCGACTCCGCGATGAGCTGCTCGGCCCAGTCGGCGAAGCCGACGATCGGGGTGCCGTCTGCGACGATGCCCAGCTTGTCGCGACGGGGAGACGTCGCGGCGATCGCGGCGCCGAGCACGAGCCCGGGGTTGTCCTCGGAGTCCGCCTCGACCTGCGGCTGCGCGGCGGCGGCCTCGTCGAGCAGGCCCTGGATGTCGACGCCGGCGAGGCCGGACGGCACGAGGCCGAACGCGGTGAGCGCGGAGAAGCGGCCACCGACCGTCGGGTCGGCCGTGAAGAAGCGGTAGCCGAGGTCGCGGGCCAGCTGCTCGAACGGGGAACCGGGGTCGGTAACCACGATGATGCGCTCGCGCGGGTCGATGCCGGCGTCGGTGAACGCCTTCTCGTAGACGCGTCGCTGGCTGTCGGTCTCGACCGTGCCGCCGGACTTCGACGAGACCACGATGGCCGACGTCTCGAGCCGGTCGGCGAGCGCGGCCGCCACCTGATCGGGGTCGGTCGAGTCGAGCACGGTGAGCTCCACGCCCGCGGTGCGGGTGATGACCTCGGGCGCGAGCGAGGACCCGCCCATGCCGCCGAGCACGATGTGGTCGACGCCCTTTCCGCGCAGCTCGTCGCGCAGGGCGACGATCTCCGCGACCAGCGGGGCGGAGACCGAGACGGCCTCCGTCCAGCCGAGACGCTTGGCGGACTCCTCCTCGGCCTCGGGGCCCCAGAGGGTCGCGTCATGCGCGGCGATCAGCGACGCGACGCGGTCGGCGACGAGCGCCGGCACGACGCGGGCGACCGCCTCCTTGGCGTCCCCGCTCACGCGGACGTCGACGCTCACTTGGCGCCGTCCAGGGCGGCCCTGACGGTCTCGAGGAGCTCGTTCCAGGACACGATGAACTTCTCGACGCCCTCGTTCTCGAGCTGCTCGGTGACCTCGTCGTAGGAGATGCCCTGCGCGGCGACGGCATCGAGGATCGCGTTCGCGTCCTCGTAGTTGCCGGTGACCTGGTCGCCCTCGATCTCACCGTGGTCGAAGGTGGCCTCGAGGGTCTTCTCCGGCATCGTGTTCACCGTGGAGGCGGCTGCGAGGCCGGTGACGTACAGGGTGTCGGGCAGCGACGGGTCCTTGACGCCGGTGGACGCCCAGAGCGGACGCTGGATGTTCGCGCCGGCGGCGAGCAGGCCCTTGGCGCGCTCGCTGGCGAAGGACTCCTCGAACACCTGGTAGGCGAGGCGGGCGTTGGCGACGCCGGCCTTGCTCTTCAGCGCGAGGGCCTCCTCCGTGCCGACGACGGTGAGGCGCTTGTCGATCTCGGTGTCGACGCGCGACACGAAGAAGGAGGCGACGGAGTGGATGGTCGACAGGTCGATGCCCGCCTCCTTGGCCTGCTCGAGGCCGGTGAGGTAGGCGTTGATGACCTTGCGGTAGCGCTCCAGGCTGAAGATCAGGGTCACGTTGACGCTCGTGCCGACCGAGATCGCGGCGGTGATGGCCTCGAGGCCCTCGATCGTCGCCGGGATCTTGATCATGACGTTGGGCTTCTCGATGCGCTCCCAGAGCCGCTTCGCCTCGTCGATCGTCGCCTGCGCGTCGTGCGCCGCCGTGGGCGATACCTCGATGGAGACGCGGCCGTCGAAACCGTCGGTGCTGTCGTAGATCGGACGGAAGATCTCGGCCGCCTGGCCGACGTCCGCCGTGGTGATCTCGAACACCGCACGGTCGACGTCGGCGCCATCGGCAGCGAGCTCGCGGACCTGCTGGTCGTACGCCTCGCCATTCTGCAGCGCGGAGGCGAAGATCGTCGGGTTCGTCGTGATGCCGACGACGTTCTTCTCCTCGATCAGCTTCTGCAGACCGCCGGAGTTGATGCGCTCGCGCGAGAGGTCGTCGAGCCAGATGCTCACCCCGAGCGCGGACAGCTGGGCGGTGGGGGTGGTTGTTGTGTCGGTCATGTTCTGTTGTCTCCTTCTAGTCGCTTGTCGTCGGGGCGCGGGAAGCGCCTCAGACGGACGCGATCGATTCCTTGGCGGCCGAGACGACGGCCTCGGTGGTGAGGCCGAACTCCTTGTACAGACGCTCGTACTCCGCGGACGCGCCGAAGTGCTCGATGGACACGCTGCGGCCGGCGTCGCCGACGTAGGGGTACCAGCTGAGCGCGATGCCCGCCTCGACGGACACGCGGGCGCGGACGCCGGCGGGAAGCACGGACTCGCGGTACTCGTCGCTCTGCTCGGCGAACCACTCGAGGCTCGGTGCGCTGACGACGCGGGCGTTCACGCCCTCCTCGCGCAGCGCCGCGCGGGCGTCGACCGCGATCTGCACCTCGGATCCGGTCGCCATGAGGATGACGTCCGGCGTTCCGCCGGGCGCCTCCGCGAGCACGTACGCTCCCTTGGCCACGTTCTTCGCCGAGGCGAAGGTGTCGCCATCGGCGTCACCGTCGCCGCGCTCGAACACGGGCAGGTTCTGGCGGGAGAGCGCGATGCCCGCAGGGCCGCGGCGGCGGCCGAGCATGGCGAGCCAGGCGTACGCCACCTCGTTCGCGTCCGCGGGGCGCACGACGTCGAGTCCGGGGATGGCGCGCAGCGCCGCCAGCTGCTCGATGGGCTGGTGGGTCGGGCCGTCGGCGCCGAGCGCGACAGAGTCGTGGGTCCAGACGAAGATCGACGGCGCCTGCATGAGGGCCGCGAGGCGGACCGCCGCGCGCATGTAGTCGCTGAAGATGAGGAAGGTGCCGCCGAAGGGGCGCGTGTTGCCGTGCAGCACGATGCCGTTCAGGATCGCGCCCATGGCGTGCTCGCGGATGCCGAAGTGCAGCACGCGACCCTGCTCGTTGCCGCTCCACGCGCCGGTCGACCGGCGGGCCGGCACGAACGACGCGGCGTCCTCGATGGTCGTGTTGTTCGACTCGGCGAGGTCGGCCGAGCCGCCCCACAGCTCGGGCACGAGGCCGGCGATGGCGTTGATGACCTTGCCGCTCGCGGCGCGGGTCGACACGTCCTTGTCGGTCGGGAACTGGGGGAGCGCCTCCTCGAGGCCCTCGGGGAGCTCGCCGGACATGATCCGGTCGAACAGCTCCTTCTTGTCCGGGTTGGCCGTCGCCCAGGCCTCGAACGACTCGTCCCACTCTGCGTGCTGCGCCTGACCACGGGTCACGGCCTCACGCGTGTGGGCGAGTACGTCGTCGTCGACCTGGAACGAGCGCTCCGGGTCGAAGCCGACGACCTTCTTGACGGCCGCCAGCTCCTCCGCGCCGAGCGCTGATCCGTGGATCTTGCCGGTGTTCTGCTTCTTGGGGCTCGGCCAGCCGATGATGGTCTTCAGCACGATGAGCGACGGCTTCCCGGTCTCGGCCTTGGCGGTCTCGACGGCGTCGTGCAGCGCCTGCATGTCCTCGACGTACTCGCCGGTCTTCTTCCAGTCGACCGTCTGGACGTGCCAGTTGAGCGCCTCGAAGCGCTTGCCGACGTCCTCGGTGAACGCGATGTCGGTGTCGTCCTCGATGGAGATCTGGTTGGCGTCGTAGATGACGACGAGGTTGCCGAGCTCCTGGTGACCGGCGAGGGAGGCGGCCTCGTTGGTGATGCCCTCCTGCATGTCGCCGTCGCTCGCGATCACGTAGACGAAGTGGTCGAACGGGCTCTCGCCCGGCGCGGTCTCGGGGTCGAACAGGCCGCGCTCGTAGCGCGCGGCGTAGGCGAAGCCCACGGACGAGGCGAGACCCTGGCCGAGCGGGCCCGTGGTGATCTCTACGCCGTCGGTGTGGCCGTACTCGGGGTGGCCGGGGGTCTTCGAGCCCCAGGTGCGGTACGCCTGGAGGTCCTCGATCTCGAGCCCGTAGCCGCCGAGGAAGAACTGCGTGTACTGGGTGAGCGAGCTGTGGCCCGCGGAGAGGATGAAGCGGTCGCGTCCGACCCAGGTGGCGTCGGACGGGTCGCGACGCATGACCTTCTGGAAGAGCAGGTACGCAGCGGGCGCGAGGCTCATCGCGGTGCCGGGATGACCGTTCCCCACCTTCTCAACCGCGTCCGCCGCAAGGATTCTTGCGGTGTCCACAGCTCGGTCGTCAACGGATTCCCACTGCAAATCTGCCACTGGATATTGCCCTTCTGCGAAGCGAAATACAGGCCCAGGTGGACCCCATCCAGTATAGGTACCCCCGACCTTCCGGTGCGGGCACGCCGCTGGCCCCTTGCCCCGGGCCGCGCAGCGGGATACGGGGGGCGCGGGGGACCGTGCCGGGCCGGCGCGCAGCGGAGATGACCTAGAATCGTGTGTCGGACACATCAGCCAAGAACGAGGTGCAATTGGACGTCGCCATCGAGAGCCGGGTCGACGAGCAGAGGATCGGGGTCGGGCGCAAGGCCAAGGCCTACCTCGCCCTGACGAAGCCCCGCGTGATCGAGCTCCTCCTCGTCACGACCGCTCCCGTCATGGTCCTCGCGGCCGGCGGCATCCCGAACCCGTGGCTCATCCTCGGAACCCTGCTCGGCGGTGCCCTCAGCGCCGGATCGGCCAACGCGTTCAACTGCTACATCGACCGCGACATCGACCGGGTCATGAAGCGCACGCAGCGCCGACCGCTCGTCACCGGCGAGCTCAGCGACCGCGAGGCGCTCGTGTTCGCCTGGATCATCGGCGCCGCGTCCATCGTGCTGCTCGGCGTCATCTCGAACTGGCTCGCCGCTGCGCTGTCGCTCGTCGCGATCCTCTTCTACGTCTTCGTCTACACGCTCTGGCTGAAGCGCCGCACACCGCAGAACATCATCTGGGGCGGCGCCGCCGGCTGCATGCCCGTGCTCATCGGCTGGGCCGCCGTCACGGGGGAGATCACCTGGGCGCCGGTCATCCTGTTCCTCATCGTGTTCCTCTGGACGCCGCCGCACTACTGGCCGCTCTCGATGAAGTACCGCGACGACTACGCGTCCGTGAACGTGCCCATGCTGGCCGTGGTGCGCGGCCGTGCCCTCGTCGGCCTGCAGACGGTGCTCTACGCCTGGGCGACGATCGCGTGCTCGCTGCTGCTCATCCCCGTCGCCGAGATGGGGCTGCTCTACACGGGCACCGCGCTCGTCGCCGGCGCGTGGTTCATCTACGAGTCGCACCGCCTCTACGACATGGCCGTGCGTCGCGAGCCGGTGAAGCCGATGCGCGTCTTCCACGCGTCGATCAGCTACCTGTCGCTGCTGTTCCTCGCGGTGGGCATCGACCCGCTGCTGCCCTTCTAGCGTGCGGCGAGGGCCGGTTCCTCGGGCGTGCTGAGGCTCTGGTCCGCCGGAGCACCCTTCAGGCTGAGCACGACCGCGGTCATCGCGGCGGCCAGCGCGCAGGCCAGCACCATGTGCAGGCCGACGAGGATCTCGGGCAGGCCCGTGCGCGCCTGAGTGATGCCCACGACGATCTGCAGCGCCTCGACGACGAGCAGCAGCGTCACGGTGCTGAGCAGGCGAGGAAGGCGGAGCCGGCGCGCCGACACCCAGAGCACGGCCGTGAGGGCGAGCACGATGTAGGCGGGCCAGCTGTGCACGTGCTGCAGGAACTCGGAGTCGAGCCCGTTGCGCGCGGCGCCGCTGTCACCCGCGTGCGGACCGGATCCGGTGGTGACGATGCCGACCAGGATCGTGACCGCGACGAAGAAGGAGGCGGCGTGCGCGACGGCGGCGAGCCAGCCGGGCGCGAGACGCACGCGCTGCTCGCGCGGGTAGCGGGCACGCCAGACGAGCACCGTGGACAGGGCGACGAGCACGACGGAGACGACGAAGTGCAGGCCGACGACGTAGGGGTTCAGGTGGGTCCGCACGGAGATGCCGCCGATGACCGCCTGGGCGGGGATGCCGCAGGCGATCGCGACCGCGAGCGAGAACAGCCCGTAGCCGCGGCGCTTCAGGCGCAGCACGGCGAGGAAGGTGAGGATCGCGACCACCACGAGCAGGAACGTGAGCAGCCGGTTGCCGAACTCGATGACGCCGTGGATGCCCATCTCGGGCGTGCTGATGAACGACTCGTCCGTGCACCGTGGCCAGGTGGGGCAGCCGAGCCCGGAGCCGGTGAGCCGCACGGCTCCGCCCGTGCCCACGAGCAGGGTCTGGGCGACCAGCGTCGCCCACGCCATGACACGCACCCGCCGGTCCACGCCGTCCGGCAGCCAGGCCCGGAAACGGGACCACAGCAGGGTCAGTTGACCGAGGAATCCGCCGCTGGGAGATCGCCCCGGATCGAGACTGTTGGACACTCATCGCCTTTCGAAGGGGAGGTCGTCTGGCATAGAATCGGAAGGTTGACGCCGCCGTCGCCGCTGGACCGGCGTCCGCGCGACGGGCGAGAAGCCGGCCGAGCGGTGACCGTGCCGGCGAACCGGACGGGACACATCCAGTCTAGGAAGTGCCAGTCTGGGAGATGCCAGTCTAGGAAGTGTCCGCCGGCGGAATTGTCAACACACTGTGAATGCCCCACCCGGGGGCGATTCGCCTCGCGTCGAACCGACGCGGAGAACGGCATCCATGCCGCTGAAATCGGGAATGACCATAAGGCGCTGAACGTTGAGATGGTCAGGAAAAGAGGTACTACACAATGTCTGACGTCCTGATCGACCGACCAGAACTCGCGAGCCTCGGCCAGTACGAATTCGGCTGGGCCGACTCCGACGTCGCCGGAGCGTCCGCTCGCCGCGGCATCTCTCCGGAGGTCGTCGCCGACATCTCGCAGCTGAAGAACGAGCCGGAGTGGATGCTGCAGCGTCGCCTCAAGGGCTACCAGCTGTTCGGCAAGAAGCCCATGCCCACCTGGGGTGCGGACCTCACCGGCATCGACTTCGACAACATCAAGTACTTCGTGCGCTCGACGGAGAAGCAGGCCCAGACCTGGGACGACCTGCCCGACGACATCAAGAGCACCTACGAGCGTCTCGGCATCCCCGAGGCCGAGCGCCAGCGCCTCGTCTCCGGCGTCGCCGCCCAGTACGAGTCCGAGGTCGTCTTCCACTCGATCCAGAAGGACCTCGAGGACCAGGGCGTGATCTTCATGGACACCGACACGGCGCTCAAGGAGCACCCGGAGTTCTTCGAGGAGTACTTCGGCTCCGTCATCCCGGCGGGCGACAACAAGTTCGCCGCGCTGAACACGGCCGTGTGGTCGGGCGGATCGTTCGTCTACGTGCCGAAGGGCGTGCACGTCGAGATCCCGCTGCAGGCCTACTTCCGCATCAACACGGAGAACATGGGCCAGTTCGAGCGCACGCTCATCATCGCCGACGAGGGCTCGTACGTTCACTACATCGAGGGCTGCACGGCCCCCATCTACAAGTCCGACTCGCTGCACTCCGCCGTGGTCGAGATCATCGTCAAGAAGAACGCCCGCGTGCGCTACACGACGATCCAGAACTGGTCGAACAACGTCTACAACCTGGTCACCAAGCGCGCGGTTGCGCACGAGGGCGCCACCATGGAGTGGATCGACGGGAACATCGGCTCCAAGGTGACGATGAAGTACCCGTCCATCTACCTCATGGGCGAGCACGCCAAGGGTGAGACGCTCTCCGTCGCCTTCGCCGGCCCCGGCCAGCACCAGGATGCGGGCGCCAAGATGATCCACATGGCCCCGTACACGCAGTCGTCGATCGTGTCCAAGTCGATCGCGCGCGGCGGCGGACGAGCCGGATACCGCGGTGAGGTGCGCGTCGACGCCGCAGCCCACCACTCGGCGAACACGGTGCGCTGCGACGCGCTGCTCGTCGACACGATCTCGCGGTCGGACACCTACCCGGCCATCGACATCCGCGTCGACGACGTGCAGCTCGGCCACGAGGCGACCGTCTCGCGCGTGAGCGAGGAGCAGCTCTTCTACCTCATGTCGCGCGGTATGCCCGAGGACGAGGCCATGGCCATGATCGTGCGCGGCTTCATCGAGCCGATCGCCCGCGAGCTCCCGATGGAGTACGCGCTCGAACTCAACAAGCTCATCGAGATGGGCATGGAAGGAAGCGTGGGCTGACCCACGCCTTCCCTTCCCTCCTGTCGTCGAAAGGAACCAACGGCTAGATGACGATCCCCATCGCCACCACGACCGCATCCGTCGCGGCGCCCGCCGCACAGCACGGACTCACGGCGCATTCGGACGGGGGATGGGCGACCGTCCCCGTCCAGACCCGCTCGGAGCGCTTCGCGTCGTACGACGTCGCGGACTTCGCGGCCGTCACCGGCCGCGAGGCCGTGTGGAAGTACACGCCCGTCGCGAAGCTCGCCGACCTGCTGACAGGCGGCCTCGACGGCTCGCCGTACGACGTGCAGTCCTCGACCACCGAGGGCGTCGCCGTCGAGTGGGTCGATCGGGCGGACGCGCGCATCGGCTCGGCCGGCACGCCGGAGGAGCGGGCGTCCGCCAACGCGTGGAGCTCGTTCGAGAAGGCGCTCGCCGTCACCGTGTCCGGTGAGGACGACAAGCAGGTCGTGCTCACGCGCTCCCTGCTCGGCTCGGCGCCGCGCGCCGCGCACACCGTCATCACGGCGAAGCCCCACAGCCGCGCCATCGTCATCCTCGAGAACACGGGCGCCGCCCGGCTCACCGAGAACGTCGAGTTCCTGATCGGCGACGGTGCGCAGATCACCGTCGTGAGCCTGCAGGAGTGGGACGACGACGCCGTGCACCTGGCCAGCCACTTCATCGAGGTGGGCCGCGACGCCGTGCTGAAGCACGTGGTCGTGAGCCTCGGTGGCGCGATCGTGCGGGTGAACCCGTCGACGCACCTGGGCGCGGAGGGCGGCGACGCCGAGCTCCTCGGCCTGTACTTCTCCGACTCCGGGCAGCACCTCGAGCAGCAGGTGTACGTGTTCCACGACGCCCCGCACACGAAGAGCCGCGTCAACTACAAGGGCGCCCTCCAGGGCGTCGGCGCCCGGTCCGTCTGGATCGGTGACGTCCTCATCGGCCAGAAGGCGCCGGGCACAGACAGCTACGAGCAGAACCGCAACCTCGTTCTCACCGAGGGCACGCGCGCCGACTCCGTTCCGAACCTCGAGATCGAGACCGGGGACATCCTCGGTGCCGGCCACGCGAGCGCGACCGGGCGGTTCGACGACGAGCAGCTGTTCTACCTGCAGGCGCGCGGCATCTCGGAGGACGAGGCGCGGCGGCTCGTCGTGCGCGGATTCCTCGTGGAGATCGTGCAGAAGATCGGCTCGCCCGAGCTTCAGGAGCGGCTCCAGCGGGCGATCGAGGCGGAGCTCGCGGGCGACCCGGCCACCGAGACCGCGCAGGTCGAGGAGCCGGGCCACGGCGACGATGCACTGCCCGCGACGGGGGGAGCGCTCTGATGGCCGGCATCAGGATCCTGCCCGAGGCGGACCTCGAGCCGAACCAGGCGCTGCGCATCACGATCGACGACAAGGCGATCGCGCTCGTGAAGGACTCCGCCGGCGTGTGCCACGCCATCGGCGACACCTGCACCCACGGCGACATCTCCCTCTCCGAGGGGTTCGTCGAGGACGACACGCTCGAGTGCTGGGCGCACGGGTCGAAGTTCGACCTGAAGAGCGGCAAGCCGCTCACGCTGCCCGCATACGACCCGGTGCCCGTCTACCCCGTGACCATCGTGGATGGCGACATCTACATCGACCCCACACCCACAGCTTAGGAACGAACCATGTCCGTACTTGACATCCGCGACCTGCACGTCAGCGTCGAGACCGAGCAGGGCACCAAGCAGATCCTGCGCGGTGTCGACCTCACCATCAACGAGGGCGAGATCCACGCGATCATGGGTCCCAACGGGTCGGGCAAGTCGACCCTCGCCTACACGATCGCCGGCCACCCGAAGTACCACGTCGAGAGCGGCTCCATCCTGCTCGACGGCGAGGAGGTGCTCGAGATGAGCGTCGACGAGCGCGCCCGCGCCGGCGTGTTCCTCGCCATGCAGTACCCGGTCGAGATCCCCGGCGTCACGGTCTCCAACTTCCTGCGCACAGCCAAGACCGCGATCGACGGCGAGGCGCCCGCGATCCGCGGCTGGATCAAGGACGTGCGCGAGTCGATGAGCAACCTGCGCATGGACCCCGTGTTCGCCGAGCGCAACGTGAACGAGGGCTTCTCCGGCGGCGAGAAGAAGCGCAACGAGATCCTGCAGCTGGAGCTGCTCAAGCCGAAGTTCGCCGTGCTCGACGAGACCGACTCCGGTCTCGATGTCGACGCCCTGAAGATCGTCTCGGAGGGCGTCAACCGGGCCAAGGCGAACACCGGCCTCGGCATCCTGCTCATCACCCACTACACGCGCATCCTGCGCTACATCCAGCCCGACTTCGTGCACGTGTTCGTCGCCGGCCGGGTCGCCGAGCAGGGCGGGCGCGAGCTCGCCGACCGGCTCGAGGACGAGGGCTACGACCGCTACCTCGCGGGCGCGCCCCTCAGCTAGGAGGACAGTCAATGGTCACAACGCTTGCACCCGAACGCTTCGACGAGATCGAGGAGGCCCTGAAGGACGTCGTCGACCCCGAGCTCGGCGTCAACATCGTCGACCTCGGTCTCATCTACGACCTCGGCTGGGACGACGAGAACGACGCCCTCGTGATCGGCATGACGCTGACCTCGGCGGGCTGCCCGCTCACCGACGTCATCGAGGAGCAGACGGCCGAGGCGCTCGACGGCCACGTCGAGGCCTTCCGCATCAACTGGGTCTGGATGCCGCCGTGGGGCCCCGAGCGCATCTCCGACGACGGCCGCGACATGATGCGCGCCCTCGGCTTCGCCATCTAGCCTCGGCACCGATCCACGGCGCACGAGTCCGTGGTGAACGCGGAAGCGGCCGGCCCCCTCGGGGACCGGCCGCTTTCGCGTTTGGAGCCGTCGCGATTACGGGGAGTGCTACTCCGCGGTGCCCCGGCGACGATCGGTGCGGCGGAGAGCCTTCCAGGCGAACGGCAGCAGGCCCGCGGCCAGGAGTGCCTTCAGCGCGTCGCCGACGACGAACGGCAGCAGCCCGCCGGCGACGGTGGCGCCGAGCACGTCCGGCACGCCGAGGGAGCCGAGCACGATCGCGAGCCACGGCAGGCCGAACGCGTAGATGGTGACGGTGCCCGCGGCGAAGGTGGCGATGGTGCCGAGCACCCGGCGGTCCCAGCGGCGCTGCGCGAGCCAGCCGCTCACCGCGGCCGCGGCGACGAACCCGACGATGTAGCCGCCCGTGGTGCCGGTCAGCACGGCGAGCCCGGCGGATCCGTCCGTGTAGACCGGGAGGCCGACGAGGCCGAGGATGGCGTAGAGCACCATCGAGAGGGCGCCGCGGGAGGCGCCGAGGGTGGTGCCGACGAGGAGCACCGCGAACGTCTGGCCGCTGATCGGCACCGGCCACATGGGCACGTAGAGCTGGGCGGCGACGGCGACGAGCGCAGCGCCCGCCGCGACGAGCACGAGGTCCGTGGTCAGGGCGCGGGGGAGCACCCGATCGGCGATGGTGGGGCGGCCGACGGCCAGCGACAGGTTCGACATGCGCAAATCTCCTTCGAGTGGCCGGGGAATCGCCCAGGCAGCACGATTTATACTATTTGGTCGATCCCCCTCCTCCCCGTTGTCGGTAGACGACCAAAGAATTGGATGCTGCCTGTGCTCGCTGTACATGACCTCGAGTTGCGCGTCGGCGCGCGACTTCTCATGGAGGACGTGAACTTCCGGGTGACGGCCGGTGACAAGATCGGGCTCGTCGGGCGCAACGGCGCAGGCAAGACCACGCTGACCAAGGTGCTCTCGGGTGACCTGCAGCCGAGCGGCGGCCGCATCGAGCGGTCGGGTGAGATCGGCTACCTGCCGCAGGACCCGCGCTCGGGCAACCCGGACGACCTCGCGCGCACCCGCATCCTCGACGCGCGCGGCCTCGGGACGCTCGGCCTCCGGATGCAGCAGTCGATGATCGAGATGGCGTCGACGGACGACGCGGTCAGCGCCGCCGCCATGAAGACGTACGGAAAGCTGGAGGAGCGCTTCACGGCGCTCGGCGGCTACGCCGCGGAGGCCCAGGCCGCCTCCATCGCAAGCAATCTCAGCCTGCCCGACCGCATCCTCGACCAGCCGCTCAAGACGCTGTCGGGTGGTCAGCGCCGCCGCATCGAGCTCGCGCGCATCCTCTTCTCCGGCGCGGACACCATGCTGCTCGACGAGCCGACCAACCACCTCGACGCCGATTCCGTCGTGTGGCTGCGCGAGTTCCTGAAGGGCTACTCGGGCGGCCTCATCGTGATCAGCCACGACATCGAGCTCGTGGGGGAGACCGTGAACCGCGTCTTCTACCTCGACGCGAACCGCCAGGTCATCGACATCTACAACATGAACTGGAAGAACTACCAGCGTCAGCGCGCCGCAGACGAGGAGCGCCGCAAGAAGGAGCGCGCCAACATCGAGAAGAAGGCGGGCGTGCTGCAGCAGCAGGCCGCCCGGTTCGGCGCGAAGGCGTCGAAGGCCGCCGCGGCCCATCAGATGGTGCGCCGCGCCGAGAAGATGCTGTCGGGCCTCGAGGATGTGCGCGCGGTCGACCGCGTGGCGAAGCTGCGGTTCCCGGATCCCGTCGCCTGCGGCCGCACGCCGCTCATGGCGAGCGACCTCAGCAAGAACTACGGCTCGCTCGAGATCTTCACCGCCGTCGACCTCGCGATCGACCGGGGGTCGAAGGTCGTGATCCTCGGCTTCAACGGCGCGGGCAAGACCACCCTGCTGCGCATCCTCGCCGGGGTGGACCAGCCGGACACGGGCCGCATCGAGCCCGGCCACGGGCTGCGCATCGGCTACTACGCGCAGGAGCACGAGACGATCGACGTGAAGCGCTCGGTGCTCGAGAACATGGTGTCGTCGTCGCCGAACCTCACCGAGACGGAGGCGCGGCGCGTGCTCGGCTCGTTCCTGTTCACGGGTGACGACTCGAGCAAGCCCGCCGGTGTGCTGTCCGGCGGAGAGAAGACCCGGCTCGCCCTGGCGATGATCGTGGTGTCCGGTGCCAACGTGCTGCTGCTCGACGAGCCCACGAACAACCTCGACCCGGCCAGCCGCGAGGAGATCCTCGGCGCACTGGCGAGCTATGCCGGCGCGGTCGTCCTGGTGAGCCACGACGAGGGCGCCGTGGAGGCGCTGAACCCGGAGCGCGTGCTGATCATGCCGGACGGCACGGAGGACCACTGGAACCCGGAGTACTTCGACCTGATCGCCCTCGAGTAGCACCCCGCCCACGCGCCACGGTGAGGCGCCCTGAGGCCTCTTTCGCGGGCTCGGGGACCGTGGGGGAGCTGCGGCGGGGTCAGCGGCCGTCGAGGATGCCGTCCTCGATGTCCGCGTCCGTCGGCCTGCGGGCCGCGCGGCGGCGCTCCCGCTCTCGTGCGCGCTCCCGCTCCGCCGGGTCGTCCGCGTTGCGGACGCGGTACTCGTTGCGCACCGCGTAGCCGAGCCCGACGAAACCCAGCACGCCGAACGCGATCCACTGCAGGGCGTAGGACAGGTGCGACCCCTCGTCCTCGGCGGGGCGCGGGGCGGCAGCCGGGCGGGTCGCAGGCGACGGGTCCTCCGCCGCCATGAGCCCGTACGCGCCCGTGTAGGTGGGCGCGGCGACCCGGTCGGCGATGTCGGGCAGGTGCACGGTCGCGATCTGCCCCTCGCCCGCGCCGCGGCCCGGGATGATCGGCTCACCGGCCTTGAGGCGCGCGACGACGGTCACCTCGCCGCGCGGTGGCTCGGGCACGTCGTCGGGCAGGTCCTGCTCGTTCCCGACGGGCAGCCAGCCGCGGTCGACGACAAACACGGTGCCGTCGTCGAGCTGCAGGGGCGTGAGCACCTCGAACCCCGGGCGCCCGTTGAACGGCCGGTTGCGCGCCAGCAGCTGCTCGTCCTCGAGGTAGCGGCCGCGCACGGTGACGGGTGTCCACTTCTGCCCCACCTCGAATGCGCCGAGGTCGGGCAGAACCTGCTCGAGCGGCATCGGGTCGCGGTCCCAGTTGGCGGTGATGCGGTCGATCTCCGCCACGGCCTCCTCGCGCCGGTGGAACTGCCAGTTGCTGAGCAGCCCGCAGGCGATGGCGAACAGCACGGTGACCGCGAGGTATCCCGCCCACCGGCGGTTGATGACGAAGCGCCAGTTCCTCACGCGTCAGCCCCCTGCCCCGTGACGCCGTCGGCCGCCGCGACGCGCACCGGGAACTCGCGCGCCCGCAGGAACCCGGCAAGGAACTCGACGTGCTCGTCGCACGCGAGCCACACCTTCACGCGGTCCTCCGCGTGGATCTTGGGATTGCGCCACTCGACGCGCTGCGTCGCGCGCTCCAGGCAGCCCGCCCGCGAGCAGGTCAGTCGCTCGGGTGCCGGCCCGGCACCGATCACGCCTGACCCTCGGTCGGGCGGTCCGCCGGCGAGGGGAGCTTCTGCTCGAACGTCACGACGGGTTCGGACCGCTTCTCGTACTGCACGTACGGCGATGCGGAGGACGGCCGACCGGACTGGCCGAACGGCGAGGCGGCGGGGGAGGCGAAGGGCGAGGCGGTGCCACCGTCGAAGCCGCGGTCATCGAAGCCGGGGTCACCCGTGCTGCGGTCGCCCGTGCCACCGGCCCCGAAGCCTGTGGACCGGGGTCTCGATGCGGACGTGTCCACATCGGACGCGTTCTCCACCGGTGGAACGATCACCGGCGCGAGCGGGTCGCGGACCACGACCTCGCGGCCGGTCGGCGCCTCCACCGCACCCCCCGGGGTGCTGCCGACGTTGGCGAGCACGACCGCGATGTAGGGCAGCACGATGGCCCCGATCCCCATGACGACGAGCCACCAGCCGTGTACGAACAACAGGCTCACGATGCACACCATGCGGATCCCCATCGCCAGGGAGTACTTGATCATGCGCGCCCGGCGGTCCTCTTCTGGTGACCGGGGGAGCGAGGTGATCGACTGGTTGTTCACAGTGTCCACGCCGTCTCGCAGGGGGTCCGAACTTGCCCTGTCCCGTCAAGCCTACGACTAGGCTGACTGTCGGCTCTCAGCAGCCTCACATGCCGTTTGCGCCCAAGGAGAACACGCATATGACGACACCCCGGACCGTCCTCGTCACCGGCGGCAACCGGGGTATCGGGTACGCGATAGCCGAGCGGTTCGTCACCGCAGGGCACCGCGTCGCCGTCACCGCGCGCTCCGGCGAGGGGCCCGAGGGCAGCCTCACCGTGCGCGCGGATGTCACGGACTCCGCCTCCGTCGATCGCGCGTTCGGCGAGGTCGAGGCGCAGCTCGGACCCGTCGAGGTGCTCGTCGCCAACGCCGGCATCACGCGCGACACCCTCGTGCTGCGCATGACGGAGGAGGACTTCACCTCGGTCGTCGACACGAACCTGAACGGTGCGTTCCGGGTGGTGAAGCGCGCGTCGAAGGGCATGCTCAAGGCGCGCTTCGGTCGCATCGTGCTCGTCTCCAGCGTCGTCGGTCTCTACGGCTCGGCGGGCCAGGTGAACTACGCCGCGTCCAAGAGCGGGCTCGTGGGTCTCGCCCGCTCCCTCACCCGCGAGCTGGGCGCCCGCGGCATCACGGCGAACGTCGTCGCGCCGGGCTTCATCGAGACGGACATGACCGCGGAGCTGCCCGAGGCGACGCAGGCCGAGTACCGCAAGGCGATCCCCGCCGCGCGTTACGGCACGGCGGACGAGGTGGCGCAGGTCATCGAGTGGCTCGCCGGTGATGCCGCGGCGTACGTCTCCGGCGCCGTCATCCCCGTCGACGGCGGCCTCGGCATGGGCCACTAGGCCACGACGTGACCGCCTGGGACCAGGCGGTCGACGACCTGACGGACGCCTGGTCGATCGGCCCGCACACCCTGCACCGGCTCGGCGCCAGCCAGAACCACGCGTATCGCGTCGAGGCGGCGGGCGAGAAGAGCTACCTGCTGCGCATGCACGTGTCCCACCGCACGGCCGACCAGATCGACGCGGAGCTCGGCTGGCTCGAGCTCCTGGCGGCGGACGGCGACGTCGTCGTGCCCGTGCCCGTGCGCACCCGCGATGGCGCCTGGACCAGCGAGTCCATGCTCGAGGGCCGCGTGCGACGGCTGTCGCTGCTGCACTGGATCGACGGCACGATGCTGAGCGCGCTCCCTCCGCACGCGGACGTGACGCCGTTCGCCCGGTCGCTCGCCGCACTGCACCTCCGCGGCCGGAGCGAGGACGCGCGACTGCTCGCCACCCGCCGCCGGCACTACGACGCCCGCTACGCCCGGGCACGACTCGCCGTGCTGCAGGCCGCGTGCCCGGCCGAGCTCCAGCGGGGCACGGCGACGGCGGACATCGAGCACGGCGTGCGCGCCCTCGAGGCCGCCCTCGCCGCGGACGACGAGCCGATCATGGTGCACGGCGACTACCACCCGGGCAATCTGGTGCTCACGGGCGACCGCCCCGCCGTCATCGACTTCGACCGCGCGGGCCTCGGGCCCGCGGCGCTCGACGTCGCGAGCGCGATCCTGTACCTGCTTCCCCGCCAGCGCGTGCGATTCCACGCCGCCTACGCCGACGCCGGCGGTCCCGCGCGCATCGAGCCGGACACGTTCGGCGCCTTCCTCTTCTTCGCCTACCTCGACAACGTCGCCCACCTGTCGAAGGTGGCGTCCGAGTCCGCGGCGATGCCCGGCAACGTCGCCCAGCTCGCGGCGTTCGGCAGGGCCCTCTAGCGCTCCGGCCTCAGCCGCGCAGGCCGAGGAGGGGCAGCACCTGGCTGAGATCGCAGACGTCCATGATGACGTCGGCGATCGACCGCACGCGCGGCTTGGCGTTGAAGGCGACGGACAGCCCGGCCGCGTCCATCATGAGCAGGTCGTTCGCCCCGTCGCCCACGGCGACGACGCGCTCGCGCGGCACCCCGGAGAGCGCGGCCCACTCCTCGAGGGCGTGCTGCTTGCCGACCGCATCGATGACGGGGCCCACGAGACCGCCCGTGAGGCTGCCGTCGGCGACCTCGAGCCTGTTGGCCCGCCAGAAGTCGAGCCGCAGCTCCTCGGCGAGCGGATCGAGCACCTCGTGGAAGCCGCCGGACACCACGCCGACGCGCGAGCCGGTGTCGTGGAGCACCTCGACGAGCCGCCGCGCCCCGGGAGTCAGTCGCACGCGCCGGGCGACCTCGTCGAAGGCCGCGACGGGCAGCCCGGCGAGCGTGGCGACGCGCTCGCGGAGGCTGTCCTCGAAATCGAGCTCGCCGGCCATCGCGCGCTCCGTGACGTCGGCAACGGCGGCGAGGCTGCCCGCCGCGTCGGCCAGGAGTTCGATGACCTCGTTCTCGATGAGCGTCGAGTCGACGTCCATCACCACGAGGAAGGAGGGTTCGGCACCGGGAGGGGTTCCAGTGCCGACGCTCATGGGATTACGCGCTCGCCCTTCCCCACGACGGTGATGCCGCTGTCCGTCACGACGTAGCCCCGTGCCCTGTCGCGGTCGTGGTCGACGCCGACGGACGCGCCGGCCTCGACGACGACGTCCTTGTCGAGGATAGCGCGCACCACGGTGGCGTTCGGCTCGATGCGCACCTTGTCGAACACGATGGAGTTGATGACCCGAGAGCCGGACTCCGCGGTTACCCACGGTCCGAGCACGCTCCGCTCGATGTGCGCGCCGGAGAACAGGGAGCCGAGCGACACGATGGAGTCGATGAGCGTGCCCGTGTTGCCGCGCGCGTCGCGCACGAACTTGGCGGGCGGCGCATTCAGCTGCTGGCTGAAGATCGGCCATGCCTGGTTGTACAGGTTGAACACGGGCAGCGCGGCGATCAGGTCCTGGTGGGCGTCGTAGAACGACTCGATCGTGCCGACGTCGCGCCAGTAGTAGCGGTCGCGGTCGGTCGCCCCCGGCACCTCGTTGCGGTTGAGGTCGTACACGCCCGCGTTGCCCTCGGACACGAACCACGGCACGATGTCGCCGCCCATGTCGTGCTTGGAGTCCGGCAGATCGCCGTCACGCTTGACGGCCGTGATGAGCTGGTCGGCGTCGAAGACGTAGTTGCCCATCGACGCGAGCACCTCACCGGGGGAGTCGTCGAGTCCGATCGGGTTCTTGGGCTTCTCGAGGAACGCGCGGATCTTCGTCGGGTTGCTCGGCTCGACGTCGATGACGCCGAACTGGTCGGCGAGCGAGATCGGCTGGCGGATGGCCGCCACCGTCGCGCCGAGGCCCGACGCGATGTGCGCGTCGATCATCTGGCTGAAGTCCATGCGGTACACGTGGTCCGCACCGACCACGACGACGATGTCGGGCTTCTCGTCGCGGATCAGGTTGAGGCTCTGCAGGATGGCGTCGGCCGAGCCGCTGAACCACCGCTTGCCGAGCCGCTGCTGGGCCGGGACGGACGCGATGTACGAGTTGAGCATGGTGCTGAGCCGCCAGGTCTGCGACACGTGCCGGTCGAGGCTGTGCGACTTGTACTGGGTGAGCACGACGATCTGGTTCAGCCCCGAGTTGATGAGGTTCGAGAGCGCGAAATCGATGAGCCGGTAATGACCACCAAAGGGGACAGCGGGCTTCGCTCGGTCGGCGGTGAGCGGCATGAGGCGCTTGCCCTCCCCACCCGCGAGGACGATGGCGAAGATCTTCTTTGATGACATGGTCATCAGCGTAGAGGCACAGACGGACCGTGTGCACTAGCGTTTCCCCGTGCGCGTAGATGTGATCACGAAAGAGTATCCGCCGGAGATCTACGGGGGAGCCGGGGTCCACGTGACCGAGCTGGTCAAGGCCCTGCGTCGCGACATCGAGGTCGTGGTGCGGGCGTTCGGGCAGCCGAGGGACGAGCAGGACACCTTCTCCTATGCGGTGCCGCAGGAGCTGTCCGGCGCCAACGCGACGCTGCAGACCCTCGGCGTAGACCTGCAGATCGCGCAGGACGTCGCGGGCGCGGACGTCGTGCACTCCCACACGTGGTACGCCAACGGCGCGGGCCAGTACGCGAAGCTGCTGCACGGGGTGCCGCACGTCGTGACGGCGCACAGCCTCGAGCCGCTGCGCCCCTGGAAGGCCGAGCAGCTGGGCGGCGGATACCGGGTGTCGAGCTGGATCGAGCGCAACGCGTTCGCGGAGGCCGACGCCGTGATCGCCGTGAGCGACGGCATGAAGCGCGACATCCTCCGCTCCTACCCGTCCCTCGACGAGTCCCGCGTGTCCACCGTCTACAACGGCATCGACCTCGAAAAGTGGAAGCCGCTGGAGGACGATGCGCTCGTGCGCTCGCTCGGCATCGACCCGGACCGCCCGTCCGTGGTCTTCGTCGGGCGGATCACGCGGCAGAAGGGCCTGCCGTACCTCCTGCGCGCCGCGCGACTGCTGCCGAAGGACGTGCAGCTCGTGCTCGCCGCGGGCGCGCCGGACACCCCCGGCATCCTGGCCGAGGTCACGGAGGGCGTGCGCGCCCTGCAGGAGGAGCGCAGCGGCGTCGTCTGGCTCGATCGGCTGCTCAGCCAGCAGGAGCTCTCGGCCGCGCTGACCGCGGCGACGGTGTTCGTCTGCCCGTCGGTCTACGAGCCGCTCGGCATCGTGAACCTCGAGGCGATGGCGTGCGGCGCGGCCGTCGTCGGCACCGCGACGGGCGGCATCCCCGAGGTCATCGTCGACGGCGAGACCGGCCGGCTCGTGCCGATCGCCCAGGCCGATGACGGCACCGGCACGCCGCTCGACCCCGACCGGTTCGTCGCCGATCTCGCGAACACGCTGACCGAGGTGCTGAGCGACCCGGAGGCAGCGAACCGGATGGGCGCGGCGGGCCGCGCGCGCGCCGAGACGCACTTCAGCTGGGGCACGATCGCCGAGCAGACGCAGGCGATCTACCGGTCACTCGCGTCCTAGCGCCCCGGTAGGCTCGTCGCATGACGACCGTGCTTGAACTGACCGACGTATCCATTGTCCGCAACGGGAACAGGATCCTCGATCAGATCAACTGGACGGTCGACAGCGATGATCGCTGGGTCGTCCTCGGGCCGAACGGCGCGGGCAAGACCACGCTCCTCCAGGTCGCCGCGGCGTTCATGCACCCGTCCAGCGGAACGGCGCAGATCCTCGACGAGACCATGGGCCGCGTCGACGTGTTCGAGCTGCGGCCGCGCATCGGCTTCGCCTCTACCGCCATGGCCAAGCGCGTGCCCGCCGAGGAGAAGGTCGTCGACGTGGTCCTCACGGCCGCGTACTCCGTCACCGGACGCTGGAACGAGGACTACGAGAACATCGACCTCCGCCGTGCGCAGCGGGTGCTCGCCGAGTGGCGGCTGTCGCACCTCGAGAACCGGCGGTTCGGCGACCTGAGCGACGGGGAGCAGAAGCGCGTGCAGATCGCCCGCTCCGTCATGACCGATCCGGAGCTGCTGCTGCTCGACGAGCCGGCCGCGAGCCTCGACCTGGGTGCCCGCGAGGAGCTCCTGCAGCTCCTCAGCGGGTACGCGAGCGCGCCGTTCGCGCCGGGCATCGTCATGGTCACGCACCACGTCGAGGAGATCCCGCGCGGCTTCACGCACGCCCTTCTGCTGTCCGGGGGCCGCGCCGCGGCGGCGGGGCCCATCGAGGAGGTGCTCGTGTCCGAGACGCTGAGCGACGTCTTCGGACTCGACCTTCGCGTGACCCACCAGGACGGCCGCTACGCGGCCCGAGCCGCCTGACGCGGCCCGAGCCGGAGCGCCGGCGACGCACCCCCGGACGCGGGGGGTGCGGCGGGGGACGCCGGCGAGGTTCTCTGGTAAGCTGTCTAGCTGGCCCCACGGCCTCACACGCTTTGCTCCACGGCAGCCTCCACCACATCACGCACCCACCAAGGAAGCAACACCATGAAGACTGACATCCACCCCACCTACGCCCCCGTGGTCTTCCGCGACCTGGCCTCCGGCGCGACGTTCCTCACCCGCTCGACGGTGAGCAGCGGCAAGACCATCGAGTGGGAGGACGGCAACACGTACCCCGTCATCGACGTCGAGATCTCGTCCGAGTCGCACCCGTTCTACACGGGCAAGCAGCGCATCCTCGACTCCGCCGGCCGCGTGGAGAAGTTCAACACCCGCTACAAGGGCTTCGGCGCCTAAGCACCCTCCCTTCCTTCGTCAGGGCGATCGGCTTCGGCTGGTCGCCCTGACGCGTGTCCGTCCGCTCGTCCCACCCTCCGGCGTCCCCGGCGCCCGCCGGACGGGCATCGTGCTCTGGCTGCTCGTCGTCGTCTTCGCGACCGGGAGCACGGTGTTCCTGTCGCTCGACACCACCGCGGTGCTGCTCACGCCGGTCGTCGTCGTGCTCGCCCGGCACGCGGGGCTCGGCCCCCTGCCGTTCGCCCTGACGACCGTGTGGCTCGCGAACACGGCGTCGCTGCTGCTGCCGGTGTCGAACCTCACGAACCTCCTCGCGGCGCACTCCCTCGGGTCCGCGGGGCCGGGGGCCTTCGTCGCCCTCACCTGGCTGCCCGCGCTGATCGCGGTGCTCGTGCCGTCCGCGCTGCTCCTGCTCATCCACCGCCGGGCGCTGTTCGGCCGGTACGCGCCCGAGCATCCGCAGCCCGTCGGGGACCGCGTGCTGTTCGGGTGCAGCGCCGCCGTGCTCCTGCTGCTGGTGCCCGCCCTCGTCTCCGGGCTGCCCGTCTGGCTGCCCGCCTCCGTGGCCGCCGTCCTGCTCGTCGGCGTGTTCCTGGCCCGGCGGCCGAGGCTGCTCTCCGCCTCCCTCGTGCCGTGGTCGCTCGTGCTGCTCGCCTCCGGCCTGTTCCTGGCCATGGAGTCGGCTCATGCGCTCGGCCTCGGCGAGCTGCTCGCGGACGTCATCGGCGGTGGGAGCGACACCGCGGCGCTGCTGCGGATGTCCGGCGTCGCCGCCCTGGGCGCCAACGCGGTCGACAACCTGCCGGCCTACCTCGCGCTCGAGCCGGCGGCGGGATCACCCGACCGCGCGATCGCCCTGCTGATCGGCGTGAACGCCGGACCGCTCGTGACGCCGTGGGCGTCGCTCGCCACCCTGCTCTGGCACCAGCGGCTGACCCGCATGGATGTGCGGATCTCCTGGGGGCGCTACGCCCTGCTCGGTCTCGTCGCGGCGCCCGTCACGGTCGTCGCGGCGACGCTCGCCCTGGCCGTTCGCCCCGGCTGAGTACCGGGCCGCCGCCCTGCGGCAGCGGCCCGGTACGGAGGACTCAGGGGCGACGCTCGCCGATGTGCAGCCAGTAGAAGCTCTGCGTCGCGAGCGTGAGCGTCAGCGTCCCGTCCTCGTTCACCGACGGGAACACCCCGCCGCCGAAGAGGTCGTACAGCGGCGCACCCGCGTACTGGCTCATGTCGATGGTCACGGCCACCGGGTTGTGCGCGAAGCTGAACACGCACAGCACGGACTCCGGCTGGTCGCCGAAGTGCGTGCCGCTGCCCTCGTACGAGCGCACGAACGCGAGCACAGACTCGTGGTTCGTCTGCAGCACGGTCATGTCGCCCATGCCGAAGACCGGGTGCGCCTTGCGCACGTGGATGACGTTGCGGATCCAGTGCAGCAGCGAGCGCGACTGGGCGAGCTGCGACTCCACGTTGATCTGCGAGTAGTTGTAGACGAGCGACTGCACGACCGGGAGGTACAGCTTGCCCGGGTCGGCGGTCGAGAACCCGGCGTTGCGGTCGGGCGTCCACTGCATCGGCGTGCGGGACGCGTCGCGGTCGTTCAGCCAGATGTTGTCGCCCATGCCGATCTCGTCCCCGTAGTAGAGGAAGGGGCTGCCCGGCAGGGAGAACAGGATCGCGTGGGCGAGCTCGAGCTCGGCACGCGAGTTGTCGAGCAGCGGCGCGAGGCGACGGCGGATGCCGATGTTGGAGCGCATGCGCGGGTCGTACGCGTACCAGCCGTACATGGCCTGCCGGTACTCCTCGGACACCATCTCGAGCGTGAGCTCGTCGTGGTTGCGCAGGAACACGCCCCAGCCCGCCTCGGAGGGGATGTCGGTCGTCTCACTGAGGATGCGCACCAGCTCGTCGGCCTGCTGCGACCGGAGCGAGTAGAAGATGCGGGGCATCACGGGGAAGTCGAAGGCCATGTGGCACTCCGGCTCGTCCTCGGTGCCGAAGAACGCGGCGACCTCGCGCGGCCACTGGTTCGCCTCGGCGACGAGGATGCGGCCCGGGTAGTCCCGGTCCACCATGGCGCGCAGCTCCTTGATGAAGTCGTGGGTGGGCGGCTCGCCCTCGCCGTTGCCCTCCTCGGACTCGAAGAGGTACGGGATGGCGTCGAGGCGCAGTCCGTCGACGCCGAGGTCGAGCCAGAAGCGCACGATGTTGAACACCTCTTCGCGCACGGCCGGGTTCTCGAAGTTGAGGTCGGGCTGGTGCGAGAAGAAGCGGTGGAAGAAGAACTGCCGCCGCACCGGGTCGAAGGTCCAGTTCGACTCCTCGGTGTCCACGAAGATGATGCGGATGTCCTTGTACTTGTCGTCCGTGTCGCTCCACACGTAGTAGTCGCCGTAGGGACCCTCGGGGTCGCTTCGGGACTGCTGGAACCAGTCGTGCTGGTCCGACGTGTGGTTGAGGGGGTAGTCCATGACGATGCGCATGTTGCGCTCATGGGCCTTCGTGACGAGCTCCTTGAACTCGTCGATGGTGCCGAACTCCGGCAGCACGGCCCGGAAGTCAGACACGTCGTACCCGCCGTCGCGCAGAGGCGACCGGTAGAACGGCGGCAACCACAGGGCGTCGACACCGAGCCACTGCAGGTAGTCGAGCTTCGAGATCAAGCCGGCGAGGTCGCCCGTCCCGTCCCCGTTGCTGTCGACGAACGACCGGATCATCACCTCGTAGAAGACCGACCGCTTGTACCAGTTCAGGTCGAGCGTGAGCCCGGGGAGGGTGATGGGGGCAGTGAAGCTCACTGTGCTCCTTTCGACCGGCAGGCCGGAGTTTGGCAGACGTTCGTAAAGTCTAGGAGGGGGAGGGGAGGGCGTGCGGACGACCCGCGCGGCAGGCCGGGCGCATTTCCCCTCGGCGGGATACCTAGACTGTTTCCGATGGCGACCGTTCCGAATCCCTACGCCGAGCAGTTGGCCCGCGTGCCCGCGACAGAGCAGACCGTCCGGGTCCTCGGCAGCGACACCCGGTACTGGGAGTACGGCGCCCCCGCGGACGGGCCGACGCTCGTGCTCGTGCATGGATTCCGGGGCGATCACCACGGTCTCGAGCCGGTCGTCGCGTTCCTGCCCGGCGTGCACATCGTCTCGCCCGACCTCCCCGGCTTCGGGGCGTCGACCCCGCTCGCCGAGGAGCGGCACGACATCGGGGGCTACGGACGGTGGCTCGCCGCATTCGTCGCCGGCATCGGAGCGGAGCGGGTCGTGCTCGTGGGGCACTCGTTCGGCTCCATCGTCGTGGCGGGTGCCGTCGCGGCGGGTCTGGCGGCCGATCGGGTGGTGCTGATCAATCCCGTCGCGGCGCCCGCCCTCTCCGGCCCCCGCGGCGTGCTCACCCGCCTCGCGGTGTTCTACTACTGGCTCGCCGCCGCCCTGCCGGAGCGGCTCGGGTTCGCGTTGCTGCGCAACCGCGTCGTCGTGCGGGTGATGAGCCTCGCCATGGTGAAGACCAGGCGCCCGGCGCTGCGCCGGTTCGTGCACGACCAGCACGACCGCTACTTCAGCGCGTTCGCCGACCGTCGCGTCGTGCTCGAGGCCTTCCGAGCCTCGGTCGGCGAGGACGTGAGCGAGTTCGCCGCGCGCGTCGGCCGGCCGACGCTGCTCGTCGCGGCCGACCGTGACGACATCACGCCGGTGCTCGCCGAGGTGCGGCTGCAGCGCCTCTTCCCCGCCGCGTCGCTCAAGATCATCGCCGGGGTCGGCCACCTGATCCACTACGAGAAGCCGAGGGAGGCCGCGGCGCACATCGCCCGCTTCCTGGGGATCCCGGGACCGGGGATCGGGGGAGCACAGTGAAGATCGTCTTCGACTGCCGCTACACGCGGCCCGGCCGGCACGACGGCATCAGCAGGTACACGGCGAACCTCGTCGAGGCGCTCGCGCGCAGGCACGACGTGACCATGCTCATCAGCGACCACCGTCAGCTCGAGATGCTGCCGGCACTGCCGTGGGAGCGGGTGTCGCCCCCGACGAGCATCCGCGAGCCGTTCCTCGCCCGCCAGGTGAACCGCATCCGCCCCGACGTCGTCTTCAGCCCCATGCAGACCATGGGAACGTTCGGCCGGAAGTACCGCGTCGTGCTCACCATCCACGACGTCATCTACTACGCGCACCGCACGCCGCCGCGGAATCTGCCGACGCCAATCCGGCTCCTCTGGCGGCTCTACCACCTGTCGTGGTGGCCGCAGCGCTTCCTGCTGAACCGGGCGGACGCCGTGGTCACCGTGTCGGAGACCACGGCCTGGATCATGCGCGAGCACCGGCTCACGCGCCGGCCGGTCACGATCGTGGGGAACGCGGCCGACCTGGGCGGCGGCGAGATCGTGCCGCCGGGGGAGCGCGAGCGCTCGCTCGTCTACATGGGCTCGTACATGCCGTACAAGAACGTCGAGACGCTCGCGCGGGCCATGCACCTGCTGCCCGGCTACTCCCTCCACCTCATGAGCCGCGAGACGCCCGAGGACCGGGAGCGGCTGACCGCGCTCGCGCCCGCGGGCAGCATCGTGTTCCACGGCGGTGCATCGGACGAGGAGTATCGCGGGGTGCTGGCGCGGGCGACCGCGCTCGTGTCGGCGTCGCGGGACGAGGGTTTCGGCATCCCGCTCGTCGAGGCGATGAGCGTCGGGACGCCGGTCGTGGTCAGCGACATCCCCATCTTCCGCGAGATCGGCGGCGACGCCGCCCTGTACTTCGACGCGACGAGCCCGGAGGACGTCGCGTCCGCCGTGCACATGCTCGAGGATCCGGACGAGCTGGGCCGGCGCTCGGCGGCTGCCGCCGAGCGTCACTCCGCGTTCAGCTGGGAGACCTCCGCGGACGCGCTCCTCGACCTGCTGCTCCGCGTGGGCGAGGGTCGCCGATAGGGCGTCCCCGACACAGGCCCGGTGCTGCGCAACACAGGCTTCGGCGGCTCGTCCGACCCGCCCGACCGCGGCGTCATCCGCCCGGGCGTGCGAGGGAGCCTGCGTCAGTACCAGGCGTGCCTGAGTTCGGAACGGGAGGGCGGCGGCGGTGGGCGCGTGGTGCGTGTGGTGTCTGGGCTCTAGGAGAGGATGCCTTCGCCGCCAGCCCCTAGCCGCGACCCGGCGCGACGCCCACCCGGACCCGCGCGCCTCAGCGGCCGGCCGGGATCCGGTCGCCGAGGTCGCCCTGCATGTCGTGGTCCACGTCGGCGCCCACGAAGTCGACCAGCGCGAGCGAACCGTCGCGGTGCTCGAACATGTGCGCGGAGCCGTTGAGGATCAACATGCCGGGGGCGGGCAGCCGCTCGTCGGTGAGCCGGCGGATGAGCGCCCCGATGACCCCGCCGTGGGAGACCACGACTATGGCGTCGTCCGGATGCCGCTGCGCCAGGTCGTCCAGCGCGGCGAGCGCCCGGGCGAGCACGGACTCCGTGGACTCGCGGCCGGGAACGGGTTCGCCGCCGAAGCGCTCGCGCACCTCGGTGCCGGTGAGGCCCTCGGCCAGCCCGTACGCCCGCTCTGCGAGGCCGGGGATCGCGGCCGGCTGCGGCAGTCCCAGGCCGGTCGCGATGATCGACGCGGTCTCGGCGGCGCGGGAGAGCGGACTCGAGTAGACGGCGTTCCACCCACCGCCAGCGAGCGCCTCCGCCGCGTCGCGGGCCTGCCTGCGGCCGACGTCGTTGAGGGGGATGTCGCTCGCCCCCTGGATGCGGCGGGTCCGGTTCCAGTCGGTCTGGCCATGGCGGACGAGGGCGATGCGGGTCACAGCGGGGTGTCGCTTTCGGGTCGAGGGGCGGTCAGGCGCCGAGCAGCGGCGCGATCCGAGCGAGGGTCTCCGACGCCCCGCCGTCGATCTTCACGGTCGCCCGCGGGTCGCCCTTGGTGACGCCCCGATTGATGATGATGACGGGGAGGCGGCGACGCAGCGCCTGCTCGAGCAGCCGGATGCCGGAGTTCACGACGAGCGACGACCCCGCGACGAGCAGGGCGTCGGCCGTGTGCACGATGCCCGCCGCCTCCTCGAACTTCTCGCGCGGGATGAACTCGCCGAAGTAGACGATGTCGGGTTTCAGCATGCCGCCGCACACCGTGCAGTCGGGCACGACGAACTCGTCGGCGCGCGCGATCTCGGCGTCACCGTCCGGGTTCAGCACCACGGACTCCGGCTGCTCCAGCCACGCGTTCTCCGCGGCTATGCGCTCGGCGATGCTCGACCTCGCGTAGGTCTGCCCGCAGACGAGGCAGACGACGCGGTGCATGGATCCGTGCAGGTCGACGACCCTGCGCGAGCCCGCCTTGAGGTGCAGTCCGTCGACGTTCTGGGTCACGATGCCGGTGACGTGCCCGTCCTCCTCGAGGCGGGCGAGCATGCGATGCCCGTCGTTCGGCTGCGCGGCGTCGAACATGCGCCAGCCGACGTGGCTGCCCGCCCAGTAGCGCCTCCGGAACGCGGCGTCGCCGCGGAACTGCTGGAAGGTCATCGGTGTGCGCTTCGGCGCGCCCTCGCCGCGGTAGTCCGGGATGCCGGAGTCCGTGCTGATGCCCGCGCCCGTGAGCACCGCCGTCGTGCCGCGGCGCATGATCTCAGCGGCGGCCTCGATCTGCGGCAGCGTTGCGTCTGCGACGGAGCCGGCCGGTGCGGCGGATGCAGCCAAACAAGCCTCCCGAGCTCGACGCGTTATTCTTCTACAAAGTCTAAACAGCGAGAGTGCCGCGGTTGTTCCCGCCGCAGACCGCCCGTCCGAAGGGCACACCCCGTGCAGATCATCCGCATCACGGACCTCGAGGCGCCGGAGCTCGCCGACTACTCCCGGCTCACCGACGTCGCCCTGCGCCGGGTCAGCGAGCCCGAGGGCGGGCTCTACATCGCGGAGTCGACGAAGGTCATCGGCCGCGCCCTCGGCGCGGGGCACCGGCCCCGGTCGGTGCTGCTGCAGGAGCAGTGGCTCCCCGACGTCGAGCCGCTCCTCGCCGAGCACCCGGACGTGCCGGTCTACGTCGGTGCAGCGGACGTGCTGCAGACCCTCACCGGCTACAACCTGCACAGGGGGGCGCTCGCCGCGATGCACCGGCCGCCGCTGCCGTCGGTCGAGTCCGTGGTCGCGGGGGCCCGCCGGATCGTCGTGCTCGAGGACATCGTGGACCACACGAACGTCGGCGCCATCTTCCGCGCCGTCGCCGGCATCGGCGCAGACGCCGTGCTCGTGACGCCGCGCTGCGCGGACCCGCTGTACCGCCGCAGCGTCCGGGTCAGCATGGGCACGGTGCTCCAGGTCCCGTGGACCAGGCTGCCGGAGTGGCGGGATGCCGCCCCGCTGCTCGCGGGCCTCGGCTTCCACCTCGCCGCGCTCGCCCTGAGCGACGACGCCGTGCCGCTCGACGACTTCGCCGCGAGCGCACCCGACCGCATCGCCCTCGTGCTCGGCGCGGAGGGCGACGGACTCAGCCGCACCGCCCTCGCGGCCGCCGACTCCACCGTCGTCATCCCGATGCTGCACGGAGTGGACTCGCTGAACGTCGCCGCGGCCAGCGCGGTCGCGCTGTACACGCTGCGACCGCGACCGGGAACCCTCGACGCGCCCCGTTAGAATCCTCCGGTGCAGCCGAGCCGACGACAGATGTACCGCCGCCGGACCGTCGCCGCGCTCGCCGCGGTGGTCGTGCTCTCCGTGGGCGTCTACACGCCGACGGTGCTCCTCGCGGCACCGCCGGCCGCGGCAGCCGCCGTCGATCCCGCGACGCCCGACACGCCCGCGGCCGCCGACCTGGCCTGGCCTGGCTACGGCGAGAACGCGATCGGCGCCGTCGGGTTCGACGGCGTGCTCGCCACGAGCGGCCTGCAGGAGCAGGTGCCGATCGCGAGCCTCACGAAGGTCATCACCGCGCTCGTCGTGCTCGAGGCGAAACCCCTCACCGGGGACGAGGACGGCCCGATGGTGAGGTTCACGGGCGAGGACGAGACCGTGCGCCAGGAGATCGTGGCGCAGCTCGGTCTCGTGCAGCCGGCCGTTCCCGGCACGGAGCTGTCCGAGCGGGACCTCCTCGAGGGCGCGCTCGTCGCGTCGGCGAACAACTACGCGGCGGTGCTCGCCCGCTGGGCGTTCGACGGGAACGACGAGTTCCTGGCCGCCGCGACGACGTGGCTCACCGGGCACGGGCTCGGCGGCACGGCCGTCGCGGACGCCATGGGGCTCTCCCCGCGATCCATGAGCACGCCGGAGGACATGGTGGCGATCGGTGAGCTCGCGCTCGCGAACCCCGTCATCTCCGACATCGTCTCGTCGGCGACCGTGCAGGTCGCCGGGATAGGCACCCTCACCAACCGCAACCTGCTGCTCGGCACGGCCGGGTTCCGCGGCATCAAGACGGGCACGCTCGACGTTGCGGGCAAGTGCCTCCTGTGGGCGGTCGACGTGCCCGTCGGTGAGTCGACGGTGACGGTGGTCGGCGTCTTCCTCGGGGGTCCGGGAAGCCCCGACCACCCGCAGCTCGCCGCGGACGTGAAGACGCTCGTGACGGGCATCCGGGAAAGCTTCCACGAGATGACGCTCGCGACGAAGGGCCAGGAGTTCGGCACGCTTCGCACCCGGTGGGGCAGCGACGCGTCCGTCGTGGCCGCGGAGGACGCGTCCGTCGTGGTGTGGGCGGACACGCCGGTCGAGGCGACGGTCGACGTGCCGGCACTCGGGTCCGGCGGCGAGGGAGCGGCCGCGGGAACGGCGACGTTCGTGGTCGACGGCGACGAGATCGCCGTGCCGCTGGAGCTCGCCGACCCGCTCGAGCCCGCGGACGGCTGGTGGAAGCTGACCCATCCGGCCGAGGTGTTCTGAGCGTCCGGGGCGCCTCGGCTAGCTCAAATTCGCCGGCACCGCAAGCCGCAGACAGACTTTCAGTGAGCCGCCCTAAACTCGCCATAACGTGCGAGCAACCGCTCACAATCCCGGCTGGCGAGTCAGAACGAACCCGAGGTGCCGTGAGCAGTCCGAGCGTATCCGTGTCCACCCCCGCCGTGCGGATCGTCCGCACCCGGCCCGGCGGCGGAAAAGGTGCGAACCCCACGACGGAGTACTCCGCGTTGCTCCACACCGTGCGCGACGCCGGGCTCCTCGGTCGTCGTCGCGGGTTCTACATCACGATGTTCTCCATCATCACGGTGCTCACCGCGGTGGCGTTCGTGGCGTTCGCGCTGCTCGGACACAGCTGGTACCAGCTGATCGTGGCCGCCGGACTCGGCGTCCTGTTCACGCAGTTCGCGTTCCTCGCCCACGAGGCGTCGCACCGTCAGGTGTTCACGTCCGGCAAGGCCAACGACGTGTCCGGCCGCCTGCTCGCGAACGTGTTCGTCGGCATCAGCTACTCCTGGTGGATGACGAAGCACAGCCGCCACCACGCGAACCCCAACGTCGTCGGCAAGGACCCGGACATCGCGCCGGACTTCATCCGCTTCCGCGAGGAGGACGCCGCCGACGTGAAGAGCCGCGTCGTCGCCTTCATCGTGCGCAAGCAGGGCTACCTGTTCTTCCCGCTGCTGCTGCTCGAGGGCCTCAACCTGCATGTCACGAGCCTCCGGACCGTCTTCGGCCGAGGCAAGGTCGACAAGCGTGCACTCGAGATCAGCATGCTGAGCGTGCGCATCATCGGCTACCTCGCCGTCGTCTTCTACTTCCTCCCGCTCGGCATGGCATTCGCCTTCGTCGGCGTGCAGCTCGCGGTCTTCGGCCTCTACATGGGAGCGTCCTTCGCCCCCAACCACAAGGGCATGCCGCAGCTGCCCAAGGAGAGCAAGGTCGACTTCCTCCGCCGTCAGGTGCTCACGTCGCGCAACATCCGCGGCGGCGCGGTCATGGACACGTTCATGGGCGGCCTCAACTACCAGGTCGAGCACCACCTGTTCCCGAACATGCCGCGGCCGCATCTGCGCAAGGCGCAGACCATCGTGCGCGAGTACTGCAAGGCGCACAACATCGTCTACACGGAGACGACGCTGCGACAGTCGTACAGCATCGTCATCGCGTACCTGAACAAGGTCGGGCTCGCCGCCCGCGACCCGTTCGACTGCCCGATGACCGCGGGCTTCCGCACGCGCTAGCCCACGGCACCGTCCGCATCGGCGGCGAGGGAGGCGTCACGCGCCTCGCTCGCCGCCGATCTGCGCGTACGGGCCGGCGTCCGGTCGCTTCGGCGAACGGCCGTCACCGGACGACTGATGGCGGATGCGCCGCAGCACCCACGGCACGAAGTACTCCCTCGCCCAGACGAGGTCCTCGGATCGAGCCCGCCGCCAGTTCCGCGGCGGCAGCGGCTCTGGCTTCAGGGGCTGGAGCTCGTTCGGCACGTTGAGCGCCGCGAGCACCATCCGCGCGATCGTGTGGTGGCCGAGCGGCGCGAAGTGCAGCCGGTCGACGTCCCACATGCGCGCGTCGTGCAGCTCGGTGAGCGCCCACATGTCGGCGACGACGCAGTCGTGCCTGGCCGCGACGGCACGGAGGTTCTCGTTGTAGACGGCGACCTTGCCGCGGATCCGCCCGAACACCGGCGACCAGCCGAGGTCGGTGCCCGTGAAGACGACGACCGTGGCCCCCTGCGAGCGCAGCCGCTCGACCATGCCTTCGAAGCGCGCCGCCATGTCGTCCGGATCCGTGCCCGGGCGGATCATGTCGTTGCCGCCCGCGGACACCGTGATGAGGTCCGGTCGCAGCTCGAGGGCCGCGTCCACCTGCTCGTCGATGATCTGCTGCAGCAGGCGTCCGCGGATGGCGAGATTGGCGTAGGCGAAGTCGTCCGTCCCCTCCGCGAGCACCTCGGCCACCCGGTCCGCCCAGCCGCGGTGGCCGCCCGGGCTGTCGGGTTCCGGGTCGCCGATGCCCTCCGTGAACGAGTCGCCGATCGCGACGTACCGCCGCCACGGATGCTGCTCGGTCATCACGCTCTCCTCACCATGGCGGGACGACGGGTCGTGCCGCCCGGAAAAAGCCCCGCCCATTATCCTCCCGCCACCACCCCGCGGTGCTGTTGACTTTCGTCATGGCCTCCTCCCTCCCCGGCGCCACACCACCGCCGGCCGCCGCGACCGCCGCCGCGACCGCGACCTCTCTGCTCGACGAGGCGCTCCTCACGCGCATCCGTGACCGCGCCGCGAACTACGACGACCGGAACGCGTTCTTCACGGAGGACCTGGAGGAGCTGCGCGACGCCGGCTACCTCGCGATGATGGTGCCCGTCGAGCTCGGCGGCGCCGGCACCGCGCTCGCGTCGGCGGTGCGGGAGCAGGCGCGCCTCGCGACCGCGGCGCCCGCCACGGCGCTCGCGGTGAACATGCACATCCTGTGGACGGCGGTGGCCGCACTGCTGCGCGCACGGGGCGACGCGTCGCTGGAGTGGGTGCTGCGGGATGCCGCCGCGGGGGAGGTCTTCGCGTTCGGCATCAGCGAGCCCGGGAACGACGAGGTGCTCACGGACTCCTTCACGCGTGCGGAGCGGCAGGACGACGGCGGCTACCGCTTCTTCGGCACCAAGATCTTCGGCTCGCTCGCGCCCGCCTGGACGAGGCTCGGCGTGTTCGGCCGCGACGACGGGGACCCCGACGCGCCGGTGCTCGTGCACGGCTTCCTCAGCCGCGACACCGGCGGCTATCGCATCGTCGAGGACTGGGACACGCTCGGCATGCGGGCGACACAGAGCCACACGACGGTGCTCGAGGGTGCGCGCGTGGCGCCGGAGCGGGTCTCCCGCGTGCTGCCCGTCGGGCCCGGCGGCGACCCCTTCTCGTTCGCGATCTTCGCGGCCTTCGAGCTCCTCGTCTCCTCGGTCTACACGGGCATCGGCGCGCGAGCCGTGCAGCTCGCGACCGAGTCCGCGCTCTCCCGGACCTCGGCCCGGCTCGGCGGCCGGTCGCTCGCGGAGGACCCCGACGTGCGGTCGGCCCTCGCGGAGGCCGCGATCGCCCAGGACGGGCAGCTCCCGCCCCTCCTCGAGCTCGCCCGCGACGTCGATGCCGGCGTCGACCACGGCCGGGCATGGTTCCCGCGCCTCGTCGGCGCCAAGGTGCGTGCCACCCGCACCGCCCGCACGGTCGTGGACGCGTCGATGGGCATCGCGGGGGGCGGTTCGTACCGGTCGGTGAGCGAGCTCGCGCGCCTCTACCGCGACGTCGCGGCCGGGCAGTTCCACCCCTCGAGCGAGCGCGCCGCTCGCCGGACCGTGGCGAACGCGCTGCTCGGTCCGCTGCCCGACGCCTGAGGCGGCGGCACGGCGCGCAGGAGCCGCGGGATCAGCGCCGGGGC
>Ga0210040_10000832_pt1 | contig 49458 bp, 37 predicted proteins | sample CryGeyCG12114_NA_FD_185462 | JGI IMG/M metagenome (GOLD analysis project Ga0210040, IMG submission 185462) | Groundwater microbial communities from aquifer - Crystal Geyser CG19_WC_8/21/14_NA (SPAdes) (version 2) | ecosystem: Environmental > Aquatic > Deep subsurface > Groundwater | place: USA...
AATCCTGTGCGCGGCGCCATTCTCGACGACCCCGCCGGCCTCGATATGCTCGACTACCTCCAAAAAATGCAGTACCCCGACGACGAGCAGTACCTGGTGCCCTTTGGCCGGGATCCGGCCGTGTGGCGCGCTACCTCACCCCTGTACTTTGCTACGGCCGCCAGCCCACCCTTCCTGCTTTTTGTGGGCGGCGACACATATCCTTCCATCAAGAGTAGCAGCGCCCGGTTTCGGGAGCGGCTGGAGGCCCTGGGGCACCACCCCGGCTACACCGTGCTGCCCGGCAAAAAGCACGTTCCCATGGTGTTGCAGCTGTATTGGCAGCACAACATCATTTATCAGCAGCTGCTGAAGTTCGTAGGGACATCGAAAGGGTAGGAAGTATAAGCTATTTAGGGCTTACGCACTCGCTCGGCTATGCCGAGTGAGGACTATTGCCCAGTAGCTCTGCTGCGCGTATCTGCATCTCGTTAAGCCGACTCTGTTTAAACGACGCGGGCGGATTCTCCGCACTCGCTCGGCTGTGCAGAGTGAGCACTAGCAGCTCTGCTGCGCGCGTCTGCTAATCGCTAGGCCAGTAGAACGCAAGCGACGCAGTCGGATTCGGGGCAGAGCGCCTCAAGCACAAGGCTCGCTCGGCACAGCCGAGCGAGTGCGTAAGGCCTACTATTGAAAAAGAGCGTCCTGCTGAGCGGAGTTCGAAGCATCTCTACCGTGAGTTAATAGTTACTCACGGTAGAGATGCTTCGAACTCCGCTCAGCAGGACGCTCTTTAAGTATCCTTCGAAAAAGGCTACGCTACTGGCTCAATCTCGAAGCCGGCTTCCTGCACGGCCCGGATTACTTGCTCCGGCTGCACGTTGTCGCCCTGCACGGTCAGGATTTTATCGGGGTTGTCGGTGTCAACTTGCCAGCTGGAAATAGCAGGCTCTTCGTTCAGCGGGCCGGTTACGGCGCGCACGCAGCCGCCGCAGTTGATGGTGGTTTTGAATTTTAGAGTAGACATGAGCTTATAGGTTAAGCCGCTGAAGTAGCCAAAAAAGCTGGATAGCGGCGGGTTGATCGGTACTTTCTATAACAGCGAAAAGGAATAAAAAGTCGTTGCGAGAAAGTACAAGCTTTTGGTGATAACGTGCAGAATTCAGCTCACAGCCTACCCTTGTCATCCTGAGCCGCGCGAAGGACCTTGGTGCGGCTCAGGATAACGACCAAAATGTTCTACGCCGGGCGCTGCGGGCGCTTCTCCAAAATCAGTTGCGTGCGGTAGTCGTGCAGGGTAGCTTCTAGGCCCACGGGGTACACGTGCGGGTTGAGGAAGCGGCGGATGCCGGGGTCGAGGCTCTGGACTTCGCGTTGGGCACGGGCACGACTTTCGGCCAGGGTAGGAAGCTGCAACACCAGCTCACCGCGTCGGAATACGGGCTCCAGCAGCTCCCGGAACGTGGTGGAGCGGATGGGCCGGCGGCGCGTGAGGTCGGTGGGGTCTACGATGGTGAGCGACTGGGGTAGGGGCTCGGCCGTGTTGTAGAGCATGTCGGCGCGGGGCTGGCCTTTCTCGGTTTCGTAGCGCCGCACCTGCAAAATGCCGGGGATGCTGGTTTTTACAATCTGCTCCGACAGCTTCACGGTGTAGTCCCAGCCTGAATCGTCGGGTTTGCGCAGGGCCGCCAGCTTGTACACGCCCCCCAGCGCCGGCTGGTTGTAGGCCGTCACCAGTTGTGTGCCTACCCCCCACGTATCGATGCGGGCGCCCTGCTGCTTAAGGCTGATGATGAGGTTTTCCTCCAGATCATTGCTGGCTACAATGCGGGTATTGGTGAAGCCTGCCTCGTCGAGCAAGGCGCGAGCCTCGCGACTGAGGTAGGCCAAGTCGCCCGAGTCCAGCCGGATGCCGCTCAGCTCGTGCCCCTTTGCCCGCATCTGCCGCGCCACGTTGATGGCGTGGCGCACGCCTTCCAGCGTATCGTACGTGTCCACCAGAAACACCGAATCATCGGGGAAGGCCTCGGCGTAGGCGGCAAAAGCGGTTGCCTCATCCTCGAAGGCCATCACCCAGCTATGCGCGTGGGTGCCGCGCACAGGAATTCCGAAGCGCTGGCCAGCCAGTACGTTAGAGGTGCCATCGGCCCCGCCCAGGTAGGCCGCCCGGCTTGCCGAAAGGCCCCCGTCAAACCCCTGCGCCCGCCGCAGCCCAAACTCCAGAATCTGGTCGGGGCCGGCGGCTTCGCGAATGCGGGCGGCCTTGGTGGCAATCAGCGTTTGAAAGTTCACGAGCGTGAGTAGGGCTGTTTCTACCAACTGCGCCTGCAACAGCGGCCCCTGCACCCGAATCAGCGGCTCGTTGCCAAATACCACCGTACCCTCGGCCACGGCATCCACATCGCAGCTGAAGCGCAACTCGCGCAGGTACTCCAAAAACTTTGGATCAAACAAGGCCGAGCCTTTGCTACCCCGCAGGCTACCCAGGTAGGCCAGGTCGTCGTCCGAAAACCGGAGCTGCTCCAGCCAGTCTACGGCGTAGGCAAGGCCCGCCGCCACCGCGTAGCCGCCGCCAAACGGGGGCTTGCGGAAATACAAGTGAAACACGGCCTCGCGGTCCTGCATACCCTGCTGCCAATAGCCATAGGCCATTGTGAGCTGGTAGAGGTCCGTGACGAGGGAGAGAGAGGGGGCATAGAGCCCGGAGAGCGGAGCAGGATTCATGCGGCTAAGCTAGGTAGTGGCGGCCCATGCCGCCATCGGGGCCTCAAGGTACGGGGTAGGGGAGAAATAGCTGCACTGTTGCCGCAACCTTAGCGCTTGTTACCAGCTCTCGGGTGCTCGTTTATAGTAGGTGGCCAAGAGATGAGCGCAAGCCCCGGCTGAACTCTGGCTACTAGGCTTTCGAGATAGGAATGGCTATCAAATGATTGATAGCCAATAGCACGTGTGTCCGGCATTTGCTGTTGACGCACTGCCTTTTTGCCCCTGCATTATCGTAGCAGAGAATCAGTATCTTGCCGGATCTGCCGTAAATGCCACATCCAGACGCCAAAAACCGAAAGCTCACGCTCTCGGCTTTTAGGGTCTGGATGTGGAAAGGAACGGAAAGGAAGAATGGAAAAGGGTAGGAACCGCTATAGTGCGGCAGAAGGAGCTACCGATAATGTGCCGGGCGAAGCCAGCATCATAACGGCAATTAAATGGAGCAGGCCTTGTTGCGAAGTAGGAGGCTGATGAGAATGTTGCATAGCGGGTGAGGTCGAAGAGTATACCCAAAGGTCCCCATATAGCTACCCGAAAAAAAGCCAATAGTTGATATAAATGTGACTAGGATGTTTAGGTTTATATATAGTATTATAAATAGATTTTTGGGGTTTATAGCCAATTTCTTACTGTTGAAACTAAGGATTAGGTGCCTTTTTGTGACAAAGCCGATTTCAGAAAAAATCTTTTTAGAAGATAATCTTCTGGCGAAAACACAAAAAAGCGCGCCAACTGGCGCGCTTTCAGGAAAAGGAGTAGTAGCCGCGACGGGAATCGAACCCATATCAAGCGTTTAGGAAACGCCTATTCTATCCGTTGAACTACGCAGCCGGCATGATGCGATACGGTAAAGATACACGCATTTTAAAAGCTCCAACAAAGATATAAGAAAGCAGAAACACCGTAGGCCGCGTACTTTCGTATGAATGTTCTCCTCTCTACTTTGATTTGCTTGCTGTATGGGCTTACTGGACGATTTGCGCGCCTCTCGCCGGGCGGCGGGTCAGCGCCCGGCCGTGGCTACTGCCGAAACCGACCACCGCACACCGGCTCTGCTGTGCATTCCAGATATCAGCGGCTTCACACGCTTTATCCAAGAGTCGGGTAGTCGGCTGGCGCCGTTTCTGGTGGCCGATCTACTCGAAATCCTGATCGAAGCCAACATCCTGGACATGCAGGTTAGCGAGATTCAGGGCGATGCCATTCTGTTCTATCGCCTGGGGCCGCCGCCGCCTATCCGGCAGATGGTGGAGCAGTGCCGCCGCATCTTCCTCGATTTTCAGAATTACCTGCGCCTAGTAGAGCGCGATGCCGACTCGGAGCTGGGTGCAGCCCTGCGTGGCTACGAGCTGACGCTCAAGATTATCGTGCATTATGGCCCCGTGAGCGTGGCCCAGATTCGGCAACATACCAAGCTGATGGGTAAGGAGGTGATAGTGGTGCATCGCCTGCTCAAAAACAACGTGATGGGTAGTGAGTACGCACTGTTCTCCGACGACTACCTGCGTACCCAACCCGCCGCCGCTATTGCGCAGAGCTTTACATGGACGCGCCTGCTGCGGGGCTCCACTGCCTACGAGCACCTCGGGCGCATCCGCTACCGCTACGCCCACCTCACGCCCCTGCGCCAACTCCTTACTACCCCCGACGGCAACGGCGGCAGCAGCCAAAGCGGTGTGCTAAAGGTGCGCCGCGCCGTGCGGGTACCGGCTGGGTACGCGCTGCGCGTCGTCCGCAACTTCCGCCTGCGACCCTCCTGGATGGAGCAGGCTACCGGCGTGCACTACGACGTCACCAAAGCCGGCCGCTTGGGCACCAGCTACAAGGTAGATGTGGGCAACGGGCAGATTGACTTCCAAACAGTGCAGCTCTTCGACGAAGATGCCGACCGGCTGGAATACGTGGAGAAGATTTCGCACTTCCGCCTGTTTCCCAACTCGCTGTTGTTTTTCTTTATCGAAGCAGTCGACGCTCAGTCCTGTCTGATAACGCTGGAGTTTCAGTACGGTCACGTAGCCAGCGCGTTGCGCATAGTGCGGACGGGCCAACTGCACCGGATACGCCGCTTTTTAGGCTGCTCTATTCAACAACTGGCCGCGCTCTGCGAGCGGATGTATGAACGGAGGTAGGGAGGGGGCAGGAGTAAGAGGGTAGGAGAGTGGACGCCAGATAAAGGATAACAGGTTTTTTCGGCTCACCTATCTATCCGCCTACCCCTTATATCTTGTACAGCAGTACAATGCCAAACGACAAGGCCGTGAGAATCAGGCCGACCATGAAGATGGTGTAGCTGACACGTAGCAAACGATACTTGCGCGAGAGCACCTCGCCGAGGTAGTACACGTCCGTTACCATATTGGTGTAGAGCGCGTCTTTCTGGCGCATCAGCTCGCGCATACCGCCCTGAAAGTCGTCGAGGTTGAGCTTGGTGAAGTTGCCGAAGAACAGCAGATTCACGCGGCGGTTGGTGGCAATTTCAGGGCTCTTTTTCAGCCACTTAAAGCTCGTGACGTCGGGTTGGGCCGATAGGATGGCCGATACCACCGAGCCCAGCGACGTGAGCAGCAGAATGCCCATCGGAATGGACAGCACGGGGTTGTGCGTGATGGCGGGGCTGAGCACAGCCGTTTTGCCACCTACCTTGGTGCCCAGATACGTGATGATAACCGATATGAGCACGGCGTTCAGCGAAATCATCATGTTGGCCTTCTTATCAGCCATGTCCGAGAGCTTCATGTGGTTGCTGTACATGGTCCGAAACATGGTTTCGATACCACGCTTGGGCTCGGCGAAGGTTTCGGTGCGGGCTTTGTCTTTCTCCTTGCGCTTCTTCTCGGTTTTCTTCAGCAGCTTGCGCTGATCTTTGATGTTCTCTTTGAGCTGTTCCTTATAGCGGCTTTTGGCTTCGGAAGTCAGGAATTTGAACGACATCAGGAAATCGAGCTGCGACTCGGCCCAGCCCACGCTGGAAAAAGTGCGGCCCTGGGCTACCTCCCACTCGGCGCGCAGCAGCTCGGCGCGGGCGGCAAAGTCCTCGCGGCCCGTGTTGCTCATATCGGCATCTACCAGCAAGCGCTGGAGCTGGGTGGTGCGCGGCTCGTCGCGGTGCGTGGCCTTTATCATCTCTACAATGACAGCAATACGGTCAGCGGGGTAGTGCTGCTCTTGTAGCCACTGCTCGGCCAGCACCATGCTGCGGTATTCATGGCCGTCGTACGCTTCGGTGTAGCCCGCATCATGAAACCAGGCAGCCAGCACGAGCGCCTCCTGGTCAGCTTCATTAAGTCCCGCATCCTGGCCCAACGCCCGCGCCTCGCGCACCGTATTCACAGTGTGGTCTACATTGTGGTAGACAAGCTGCTTAGGTAGCTTTTCGTCAAAAAGCGTGGTGATATATGCCTTGGCTTTCTTGAGTATTTCGGCCTTGGTAGGCTGCAGCGTGGCGGTTGTTTCCATAAAGAAGGGAGGCTGAAGAAGCACGGCCGTTAAAAGCGGGTGCGCACCATCGGTTTACAACGGGAATACCGGACGGAGGTTTTTGTGGAACCTTTGCCAAACTGTGCCGACCGTATTTGCGTAGGGCTCTGCACGACTATAAACGAGGCGGCTGCTCACCCAAATATTGGGAATCACTGAATAAGTTTACTGAAATTATTTAACTGGACGGCTCACAAGCGGTTCACAGAGCATGAAGCGGCACATAGTAGTCGAAGGTCTGTTTATTCCCTCCGTATGAGAAGAAATTTTTTGCATTATTTTTTGTCGCTAGCACTCAGTGGATGGAGTGTGCTGTCGGCTCAGGCGCAAGCTACCCAAACTCCCCACCCAGAGCGGCCCAACTACCGTGGCGATGCTAAAAACTGGGAGTCGCTGACGCCGCCCGACAGCAGCCAGCTGCGCTACACCGTGTTCCTGATTGGTGATGTGGGCAAGCCCGCCGATGCCAAGGTAGGCGGCGAGCCGTCGCTGAACTTTCTGCGCCGTCAGATTCTGGCCGCCGGACCCAAAAGCACCACCGTCTTTCTGGGCGACAACATCTACGAGTACGGCCTACCCCCGGAAGATGCCTTCGACCGCAAGGTGTCGGAGGAGCGCATGGTGGCCCAGCTGAAAACGCTGGAAGGCTACCAGGGTGAGAAATACATGATTCCGGGCAACCACGACTGGAAGCAGGGCCACGATGGTAGCGTGGAGCAGGTGAACCGCCAGCAGGATTTTGTGGAAAGATACCTGAAAAGCGACTCGGCGGCCTTTGCCTACACCGGCGACTTTTTTATTCCGCGCGATGCCTGCCCCGGCCCCTACGAGATTCAGATTTCCGATAATCTGGTGATGATTGCCGTGAACTCGCAGTGGTTTTTGCAGACCAACGGTGAGCGACCCTACGGCAACAACAACGACTGCGGTGTAGCCAACGAAACCGACTTCTTCACCCAGCTCGAAGATATCATTGCCCGCAACAAGGGTAAGAACATCATGGTGGTGGCCCACCACCCGTTGTTCTCAGATGGCATTCACGGCGGCTACTTCACGCTCACCGACCACTTGTTTCCGCTGTCTATTGTCTATAAGTACGCCTACCTGCCGTTGCCCGTCATAGGCTCTATCTACCCGCTGGCGCGCAAGTATGGCGGCATCAGCCAAGACCTGCCTCACCCCCAGTACCAGGCGTATAAGAAGGGGATGATGGAGATTTTTGCGAAATACCCCAACATCATCTACGCCAACGGGCACGAGCACAACTTGCAGTTTTTCCGGGAGGAGAACATGACGTTCATCACCAGCGGCTCGGGCTGCAAAACCCAGCACGTGAAGTCGGGCAGGAGCGGTGATGCCGTGTTTTCGGACAAGGAAAAAGGCTTTGCCCGCGTGAATTACTACACCAACGGCGAGGTGTGGACCGAGTACTGGATTCCGAACGACCGGGGCGAAAACGGCCGGCTGGTGTTCCGGACACCCAACTATGCGTTCCAGAAAGATGTGGTTACCAAGCAGGTAGGTGCTGCACCGGGCCAAGCGCTGCCCGTTGCTCCCCAGCGCAACTTCCGCGACAGTACCGTGACGCTCGCCATCAACCCGGCATACAACGACCACGGTGGTGTTCATAACTTCATCTTCGGCAAGCACTACCGCAAAGAGTGGGCTACGCCGGTGGAGTTTCCGGTGCTGGACATGGCCCACGAAAAAGGCGGCCTGACGCCGTATAAGGTAGGCGGCGGCAAGCAAACTGCCTCTCTGAAAGTGCGCAACGAGGAAAACCGCAACTACACCATCCGCAGCCTCGACAAAGACCCCGCGGCCGTGCTACCGGAAGCACTGCGCGACGGAGCGGCCCGCGACTTGCTGCAAGACCAGATTTCGGCCCAGCATCCCTACGCGGCGTTTGCCCTGCCCCCGCTGGCCGAGGCAGCGGGTATTCTGCACACCAACCCGGTGCTGCGCTTCATTCCGCAAGACCCGCTGCTGGCGCAATACTACAACCGCTTCGCCAACACGCCCGCCATGCTGGAAGAGGATGCCAAGGACGACCAGAGCAACGTGGCCTCACTGGACTACGCCACCAACCTGGTAGGCACCGACCGCGTGATGGAGCGCCTGGAGCAGGACAACGACAACCAGGTAGACGCCAAGGATTTTGCCCGCTCGCGCTTGTTTGATATGTGGATTGGCGACTGGGACCGGCACGAGGACCAGTGGCGCTGGGCCGAGAAAAAGGACAAGGACGGCGACCGGAAATTTACGGCTGTGCCCGAAGACCGTGACGTGGCTTTCTTCAAGGGCGACGGCCTGTTGCCCTACCTGGCCTCGCGTAAGTTTGCGGTGCGCAACTTCCAGAACTTCGGCAACGACTACAACGACTGGCGCGGCCTGAACCTGACGGCCCTCAGCAACGACCGGCGCTTTCTGGGCGAGCTGACCCAGAAGCAGTGGGTGAAGATTGCCGAGGACATGAAAAACCGCCTCACCGACGCCGAGATTGAGGACGCGTTCAAAAAGCAATGGCCCGCCGATATCTACGCCCTGCACGGTGCCGAAATTGTGGCCAAGCTCAAAAACCGCCGCAACCTGCTGCCCGATCTGGCTGCCGACTACTACGGCATGCTGAACAAGGTAGTGGAGGTGAAGGGCAGCCAGAAGCGTGAGCTGTTTGAGGTGGAGCGCCTACCCGACAGCAAGATGCACGTTACGATGACCAAAATCAGCAAGAAGGGCAACACAAACAAGGTGCTGTTCGACAAGGTGATTGACGGCGACGTGACCAAGGACGTGCGTCTCTACGGCTTTGCCGGCAACGACATCTACAAGGTAACCGGCCAGTCGAACGGCGGCCCTACCCTGCGCATCATCGGGGGCATCGACAAGGATACGATTACCGATAACTCGCGGGTAGGCGGCCTGTTCCGGCGCCACAAAACGCTGGTGTACGACAACGAGGTAGACACGGCCAACGTCATCATGCCAGGGTCGGAAGCCCGCCTGCACCTGGAGCCCGGCAACGAGGTGAGCCGCTACGACAACCCCAACCGCGCCGACCGCAAGGACTACCGCCTCAACTACTTCGGGCCGGCCGCCTATTTCGGCTACAATATCGATGATGGTTTGTTTGTGGGTGGGGGCGTAACCTACCGCACGTATGGCTTCCGGCGCAACCCATTTGCTACCGAGCAAACGCTGGTGGCCAACTGGGCGCCCTCACGCAATGCGTATAACGTTCGCTACACGGGTACTTTCGTAGATGTGCTGGGCAAGTTTGATCTGAAGATCAACAGCCAGCTCTACGGCCCGCAGCTGCTCTACAACTACTTTGGTAAGGGCAACGACTCGCGCAACGTGCTGGTCCAGGATGCCGATGGGCGGGTGCCAAATCGCGAAATCAATGAAAACTACCGCATCCGCTTCTCGCGCTTCTACGTGGCGCCCATGCTGGAAAAAGATGTGTTCAGCTTCCTGAAGGTAGGCTTTGGCCCGCAATACGACCAGTTCCGGGTGTCGACGTTTGACGTGGGCAACCAGATTCAGCAGGGCATCGACAACGGCTACACCGGCGCGGCGCTGGGCATCCGGCCCTCCGACTTTCAGCTGAACCGCTACCTGGGTGGTAAGGTATACATGAATATAGACGCGGTCAGCTCGCCCAAAAATCCGCGCATTGGCTTGCGCTGGTACAACAGCGCCGAGTTCAACCACCAGTTGGGCGGCGAGGAGCTGAACTACGGCCGCTTGGCCTCGGAGTTCCGCGCTTACATCAGCCCCAACTTGCCCTTCCAGCTCACCTGGGCCGGCCGGGTAGGGGTAGCGCACAACATCGGCGACTACCGCTTCTACCAGGCTAACACCCTGGGCGGGCAGTCCAACGCCTCCATTGCGGCGGCCAACCTGCGTGGCTACCGCCGCACGCGCTACGCCGGCCGCAGCTCGCTCTACGGCAACCTGGAGGCGCGCGTGCAGCTCTTCACCTTCAACGCCTACCTGGTGCCCGGCAAATTTGGTATCCTGGGCCACACCGACGCCGCCCGCGTGTACTCCGGCAACGACGTACGCACCGGCCTCAACGCTTTCCACACGTCCTACGGTGGCGGTATCTGGATTGACGTGCTGAAGCAGGCCGTGCTGAATGCCACGTATTCGGTGGGGGAGGAGAATCTTATTTTTGTTGGGTTTGACTTCTTGTTTTAAACAAACTGGCGGTTAAATACCGCCGAGCCTACCCTTTTTTCGGAAAAGACGTTAAGAGCAACACTTAACGTCTTTTCTTTTTCGGAACACGCTCATTCCCGCGTACATGCCGCTATTCTATTCCCTGAAATGTCCCGTTAAAACAGCGCTGTTGAGCGCTGGTCTGAGCCTCGGGTATTATTCCGCCGCTGCCCAGGAAGTTCCTCCCCGTACGCCCGTTTACCCGGTTCCGGCGCCTGCACCCTCCGATAGTATTGGAGTAAGCGAGGTAGGCCAGGAGGCTGAAGCCCGCGAGTTTGCCGTGCCTTCGGTTATTGGTATGGGGCCCAGCAAAGGGATTGTGGCCCACATCGAACGTCTGAGCGATTTTCAGATTACGACCAAGACCAAAAGCAATACGGAGGGGGTAGCCGATATAAACACGAAAACCACGGTAACCAAGAACAGTAGGGCCTTCATCAAAGCCTACGCACCCCTGTGGAACCACCCCCACCTGAAGGTGATTCTGGGCGTGAACTACGACCGCGAGGAATTTCAGTTCAAGAACCCCAATGCGTCGCCGTTCTACCGCAACCTGGAAGACAAGGGCCTGAAGACCTTGGGCGCTCAGTTGGCTGCCATCCGGCCCATTGATGAGGTGCACTGGTACCTGGCCCGCGTGAAGGGTGAGCTGAACGGCGACTACACCTCCGAGAGCAGCGACCTGAGCTTTAACGACTACCTGAAAATGTCGGGTGAGTTTATCTACGGCTGGAAGCGTAGCGCCCGGTTTGCCTGGGGTATTGGCGCGCAGCTGAGCTACACCTTTGGGCGGCAGAGCATATACCCGGTTATCCTCTACAACCGCACCTGGAATGAGCACTGGGGCGTGGAGTCGCTGTTTCCGGCTCGCGTTACGTTTCGCTACAACGTGAACGCAAAAACCCTGCTGCTGGGTGGCTACTCCGTGGATGGTCTTAACTATAACATCAAGCTGCGCGAGCCCCTACCCAACAACAACCTCAGTACCCTCATTATCCGCGAAACCGAGTTTAGGCCCCGCCTGCGCCTGGAGCGCGAGATTTACGATTTCCTGTGGTTTGGTATCGAAGGCGGCTACCGCTACAACGCCTCCTTCAACGGCTTCGACTACAACGGCAACAGCGGCTTCAGCCTGTTCCGGGCCGGCACCCGCCCCCGCATCATCGACAACACGCTGGGTGGCGCCCCCTACGCCAGCCTGGAAATATTTATCGTGCCCCCCCGCAAGCTGCTGAAACGCACGATGGGGAAGTGAGGATGTAGGAGGGTAGGAGGTAATAGAGAACGTCATTCCGAGCTTGTCGAGGAATCTCGCGTGTCACGCTAATCCCAATCGCAAGGGAATTACCGGGAGCACGCGAGATTCCTCGACAAGCTCGGAATGACGTTCTTTCTTCCCTCCTACCCTCACACCCTCACCTCTTCCTACCCTCACCTCTTCCTACCCTTCTTCTGCGTTAGCTTTTTGAGGTATTCGTAGGTGGCGAGCTGGGCGCGCACGGGCACAGCGTCGTCTTCGGCCTGGATGAAGTTGTTGTGGTAGTCGCGCGACTTTACGGTGTCTTGGCGCTGCAAATCGAGCAGCAGGCGGGCTTCAGCGCGTAGCTTATCGTCGAGAATGGGGAAGGCTACCTCCACGCGGCGGCTCAAGTTGCGGGCCATCCAGTCGGCCGAGGCCACGTACACCAGCTCCTCGCCCCCATTGCCGAACACGTACACGCGGGCGTGCTCCAGGTAGCGGTCTACAATACCCTGCTGACTGATATTCTCGTTCACGTCGGGCACCAGGCAACTAATGCCTCGGATTAGCAGCTCTACCCGCACGCCAGCCTGGCTGGCCTGGTACAGGCGCTTAATCATGTCCTCGTCCTGCAAGGCATTCAGCTTGAGAATGATGTAGGCTTCTTCGCCCCGTTCTGCCCGTTCTATTTCGGCATCTACCAGCGCATCCAAGCGGGTGCGCAGCTCAAACGGCGCGGCCAGGATATACTCTAGGTGGGTAGGCGGTTGGCGGTCGTGAAAATAGCGGAACAGCGCGGCTACCTCCTGCGTCAGGCGCGGATCAGCCGTGAACAGGCCATGGTCGGCGTAGATGCGGCTGGTGGCCTCGTTGAAGTTGCCGGTGCTGAGGTAGGCATACTGGCGATTCTGCTCGTGTTCGGTGCGCGTAATCAACAGCAGCTTGGTGTGCACCTTCAGCTCGGGCATGCCCATAATCACGTCGGCGCCGGCTTTCTGGAGCTTGTCGGCCCAAAAGATGTTGGATTCCTCGTCGAAACGAGCCTTCAGCTCCACCACCACCGTCACCTGCTTGCCTTTTTTCAGCGCTTTCAGCAACGACTTCACCACCTCGCTCTTGCTGCCGGCCACGCGGTAGAGCGTGATGCTGATGCTGTTGACCAGCGGATCGGCGGCGGCCTCGCGCAGCAGGTTCACCACGTAGTCGAACGACTGGTAGGGTAGGTGTAGCAGGTGGTCCTGGCGGGCAATGGCGGCTAGCATGGTGCCAGGCCGGGCCGGTAGGGTAGGGTGGGGTAGGGGCGGCTGAGGCTCATATTGCAGGTGCTTCAGATCGAAATCAGGGAAGGCGAAAAAGTCGCGGAAGTTGTGGTAGCGGCTACCTTCTACCAACTCACCCTGTCCAATGCCGGTTTTCTGCATCACGGCGCGCAGTACCTCTTTGGGCATGGCGGGGTCGTAGAGCAAGCGCGCCGGAAAGCCAGTTTCGCGCTTTTGCAGGCTGCTTTTGATCTTGGTGAGCAGGTTGCTCGATACCTCTTCCTGAATGTCCAGCTCGGCATCGCGGGAGAGCTTGATGGCCTGCACCTGCACGCGCTCATACTCCGGAAACAGCTCGTGCATTCCTACCCGAATCACATCGTCCAGAAACATCACGTAGTGCTCGGCGCCTTCGTCGGGGAGGCGCACAAAGCGGCCACCGTGGCGCTTGGTGGGCAGCTCCATCACCAGCACGCGCTCCTCGTCGGCCTTCTTGTGGTTGACGGGGTGCGTCAGGAAAAAGGTGAGGTACACGGCCTGGTCGCGCAGGAACAGATGGTGCAGATTTTCGTCGAGGAAAATAGGGGAGAGCAGGTCGCGCACGTTGTCGCGGAAGTAGGTCAGCACCCACTCGCGCTGGGTAGGGCTCAGGTCGTGTTCTGATACCAAGTGAATGTGCTCCTGCTGCAAACCCGGCAAAATCTGCTGCCGAAAGGTATCGCCGAACGCCTGCTGCTGGCGGCCTACCTCCTTCAGCACCGTCTGGAGCAGGTCGGTGGGGTCTTCGCCCAATTTGGCGCGGGTTTTCTTTTTCAGCTTCACCAGGCGCCGTAGCGTGGCCACACGCACCTTGAAATACTCATCGAGGTTGCTGGAGAAAATGGCCAGAAACTTCAGGCGCTCCAGCAGCGGTACGGCCGGGTTCTGAGCCTCCTGCAACACGCGGTAGTTGAACGTCAGCCAGCTCAGCTCGCGGTTGATGAGGGGTAGGGCCGGAGGGGTAGGGGCAGGGGTGGACGTCGACATAAGAATAATGGAGGGGCTATTTCTGGTTCTTGGGCGTATCGTAGAAGTAAAACTCCGCGTTGGCGCGGTCGATTTTCGCCCAGTTTTCTATCCGAAAATGCAAACACACAATAGCGCTCGTGGCCATTTCATTGATGGGGCTGGGAGAGAGCAGGTTTGCAAAGTCGGTAATGGTGTTGTTGTGGCCTACTAGCAGTACGGAGTTGGCCGTATCGGGGCAGTCCCGAACTACGCGCAGCAGGTCCTTCACCTCGGCCCGGTAAACACTCTCGTCTACCTGAATCTGGTCGTGTGGATACTTGATTTCGCGCGCCACTAGCACGGCCGTGCTCTGGGCGCGCACCGCCGAGGAGGTCAGCAACAAGTCTACCGTAATATTGCGCTCGGCCAGCGCCTGGCCCATCAGCGGGGCGTCGTCGCGGCCCCGCTCGTTGAGGGGGCGCTGGTGGTCGTTCAGTTCGTCGTAGCTCCAGCTGGATTTGGCATGGCGCATCAGGTACAGAATCTTCATGGGCAACAGACAACGATAGTAAGCAGGTCTCTTTACTACGCCTCGCCCGAAATAGTTATCCGGTCGTAAGCAGCTGGAATGGGCTCTGGCTACTAGCCCTACGCTGTGGCGCGGCCAGTAGCAGGGTAGCAAAGTAAAGCACAGGCAATATGGCCTTTTATGAGGTAGGACCTACGCTAGCGTCTATCGTCCGTGGCTTGCAGCAGAACAGATAGGCATAAGTTCTCTGTTAGCGTGTCCTGCGATGAGAAAAACCATTTATTGAACGTGGTATACCCACCTCAGCCCAGTAGTGGCAGTGCAGCTGGCAGCAGTGCTCGGCACGCTCTACCCCAACTTGGCCACCAACGAGGTAGCCGTGCGGTTTTCCGCGCCCGCGTCTGGCGAGGTACAGTACACTATTCTGAACAGTGCGGGCCAGGTAGTACAGCAAGGCAGCCAGTTTGCTACCAATGAGTTACAAATTTCCGTAGCCAATTTGCCTGCCAACAATCTCTACCTGCTGCGCGTGGGCAACCGCACCTACCGCTTCTCCAAGTAAGCGGAGAAGGTAGGCAATAGCAAAAAAATAGAACGTCATTGCGACCAGCGGGAGAAATCTCGCGTGCTGACTCCGGTAATTACTATCCGGAGTCAGCACGCGAGATTTCTCCCACTGGTCGCAATGACGTTCTTTGCCCTACTCCGCCTCGTCGTACTCCGGCTGGTTGGGGTAGCGCTGGCGATGGAGCTCGCCTACCTTGCGCACCAACAAGGCCCGCAGCTCGTCGATGTTTTCGCGTTCCTGGGCCGAGATGAAGATAACTGGGTCGTGCATTTTGGCCATGTAGGTGGCTTGCAACTGCTCCAGGGTAGGCCGAATCAGGGTACCGTCTTCCTCGTCGGGGTTCATGTCCTCGAAGCCGCCATTGGGGTCGAGGCCGGCGTCGGCTTCGGGGTTATACTGGTCGATTTTGTTGAAGACGAGCAGCACAGGCTTATTGGCGGCGCCAATGTCTTTCAGCGTATCGTTCACCACCTCAATGTGTTCCTCAAAAGACGGGTGCGAAATATCAACCACGTGCATCAGCAAGTCGGCCTCTCTTATTTCGTCCAGCGTGCTCTTGAAGCTCTCAATCAGGCGGGTAGGGAGCTTACGGATAAACCCTACTGTGTCGGAAAGCAGGAACGGTACCGCGTCCAGCACCACCTTGCGCACCGTCGAGTCGACGGTAGCGAACAGCTTGTTTTCGGCAAACACGTCGGAGCGCGAGAGCAGGTTCATAATCGTGCTCTTGCCCACGTTGGTGTAGCCCACCAGTGCCACCCGCACCAGCCCGGTGCGCGACTTGCGTTGCGTAATGCTCTGCTTATCAAAGTCTTTCAGTTTTTCCTTGAGAAACGAAATCCGGTCGCGCACTACGCGACGGTCAGTTTCGATTTCCGTTTCACCCGGTCCGCGCTGGCTCACGCCACCACCGCGCTGCTTGTCCAAGTGAGTCCAGAGGCCGGTGAGGCGGGGTAGCAGGTACTGGTACTGCGCCAGCTCCACCTGCGTGCGCGCCGTGGCCGACTTCGCCCGACGGGCAAAGATGTCGATAATCAGCAGCGAGCGGTCCACGATTTTCACCTTCAGCTCAGCCTCCAGGTTGCGCAGTTGCGAGGGCGACAAATCATCGTCGAAAATGACCATGCTGGCCCCCGAGTGGTTCACAAATGCCTTGATTTCGGCCAGCTTGCCCTCGCCCACAAACGTGCGAACGTCGGGCTTTTCCAGGCGCTGCACAAAGCGCTTGACCACCTGGGCACCAGCGGTTTCGGTCAGGAAGGCCAGCTCGTCGAGGTATTCCTGGGTGGTGGTATCAGGCTGGCGCTTGTCGGGTACTGCTACCAGCACGGCAGATTCCTGCTCCTGGGCCGTGTCGTAGGTAGCGTCTTTGTTGCCTTTGGCCAGAATGCGGCCTGCCCTACCCTTCGCCGTATCGGTGGCGCCGGGGTGGCGGGTGCTGTTCTGGCGAGGTTTGGAGCCGGGATTATTGCTCAAAATATGGGATGGTTAAATGGGTTAATTATTTGAGGGTGAATGGCTGATTCTGTAAGAACGTCCTGCTGAGCGCAGCCGAAGCATCTCTACCGTGAGTAATCAATTACTACTAAACGAAGCGGTAAAGATGCTTCGGCTGCGCTCAGCATGACGTTCTACGAAAAGTCACTCAGTCACTTAGCTACTCAATCACCCTTCAACGTCAGCGAGTAGGCCACTACCTGCTCAATTTCGGAGTCGCTGAGTTGATCTTTAAAAGACGGCATCTTACCCAATCCGTGCTGCACCATGTAGATGCGGCCGGTGGTGTTGAGGTTACTCTTGGTGAGGTCGTGGGCACCGTTGAGGCCTTTGCGCCCGTTCTCTCCATGACATACGGCACAGCGCTGGGTAAAGATAGCCTGGCCGGTTGCCAGCGCGTCCTGGTTTAGGGTAGTCACAATGGCCGTGGGCGCGCCCGCCGAGTTGGTATCCGTCACCACCGAAGTGCCGGCCGGCGATACGGAAATATCCGGCGCAGCGCGGGTAGTATCGGCCGACTGGCAGCCACCCAAGCCAGCCAGCAGCAGGCTGCTCAGCATGGTTCGGGGTAGGAAGGAAGTCATCATGAAAGGCATAACAACAAAACGAGCCGCAAAGTAACCAAAGTACCAAGCGCAATGACAGAATATATAGCAGATTGAACGTATAGAAGGCCGGCCAAGTGCAAAGAGGTGGTTTTTTGGGCTCCGTTCAGCGCGTCTGGTATGCGTTGCTACGTCATCCGGCACAAGAGGTTTACATACTCCAACTTGCCTGGGCCTGATGAAAACCAGCGTTGTGCTTGAAAAGGATTGGTGGGTAAGTATTTGGTTGATAGATTAATATGGTTTAACTTTCTTCTCGTCCTGCACACTTACCTTACTTCTGCTTTGTATGACTGCGAAACTAAATAGGTACTCTTCGGGCCGGTGGCTGCTGCTCTGGTTGCTGTTGCTGCTGGCGGGTTGCCAGTCTACCGCCGATGATCCGCAGCCAGCGCCGGCCAGTGGGCAAGACCTGTTTGTGTCGGCCACCAAGATTGTGACGGCACCCAAAGCGTTGTTGCAGGCGGCGGCCGTATCGGCTGGTTTCGCCGACTATATCCAGTATGTGCAGTACGATGTAACGTTCTACAAGCTCATCTATAAGACGGCGTTCCAAGGCAAAGAAATTCAGGCCTCTGGACTGGTAGGAGTGCCATTGAATACGCCCAAGCCACCCGCGTTGCTGAGCGCCCAGCACGGCACCATCTTTCGGTCAGCCGATGCGCCTTCTAACTTTCCAAGCTCCTTTAGTGGCTTTGAGCTGTTTGCCGGGGCGGGCTTTGCCACCGCCATTCCCGACTTCATTGGCTTTGGCACGTCTGACAATATCTTTCACCCCTACTTCGATCAGCCTGCCTCGGCTGCTGCCGTGGTAGATATGCTGAAGGCAACGCAGTATTATCTGCAAAGCCAGCAGACAGCGCTCAACGACCACCTGTTTTTGGTGGGCTACTCCGAGGGCGGGTACGTCACGATGGCTGCACAAAAGGAAATTGAAACCACTACTGCTCACAACCTCACGCTCACGGCTGTGGCTGCCGGCGCCGGTGGCTACGACCTGCCGGAAATGCTCACGGGCATTGCAAATACGCCCACGTACGCTACCCCGGCGTTCCTGGCGTTCATCCTGCAAGCCTACAACACCACCTACGGCTGGAATCGGCCGCTGACGGATTTCTTCCAACAGCCCTACGCGGGCAGACTGCCTGGCCTGCTGGATGGCTCCAAAACGCTGGATGAAATTGACGCCAGCCTGACGACGAAGCCTGCGGAGTTGTTTGCCCCTGCGTTCTACACCAATCTGCAAAATGGCACCGGCGAAGCCGACCTGCGGCAAAAGCTCCGCGACAACAGCTTTCTGACCTGGGTGCCCAAAAGCCCAACACGCCTGTTCCACGGCACCGCCGATGAGTCGGTTTTTTACCAGACCTCCGAAACAACATTCAAGCGCTTTCAGGCGGCCGGTGCTACCAATGTGGAGTTTATTCCCATTCCGGGCGGCATGCACCGAACCAGCATTGCCCCAATGATGCTGAACGTACTGCCCTGGTTTCAATCCCTGGATAAGTAGGGTAGGGGCATTGCTGAAAGAAGACAGTGGGCTAGTAGTGGTGTAATAATTGTTTGGGCGGGCGCGATGCCATTATGCATCCTACCTTTGCGCCCAAACCACCCTGCCTGCATGCGCGTTGCCATCGTTATCAATACCTCCTGGAACATCTGGAACTTCCGGCGTAGTCTGGTGAAAGCCCTGCAAGCCGCTGGCCACGAGGTGCTGGCCATTGCGCCCCCCGACGACTACTCCCAGCGCCTGGAAACCGAGTTGGGCTGCCGCTACGTGCCGGTGCTGATGGAAAACAAAGGCACTAACCCCGCCAGAGATGCCCAGCTCACGCAGCGCTTCTACCGCATCTACCGTCGCGAGCGGCCCGATGTGGTGCTGCACTTCACCATCAAGCCCAACATCTACGGCACATTAGCCGCCAAGCTGGCGGGTATTCCCAGCGTCAACAACGTGTCGGGGCTGGGCACGGTGTTTATTGTGCGCAACTTGGTGAGCCGGGTGGCGCTGGGGCTCTACCGCTTTGCGTTTCGGTTTCCAAAGCGGGTGTTTTTTCAGAACGACGACGACCGCCAGCTGTTCCTTCAATACCAGCTAGTAGCGCCCGGCATTACGGATTTGCTACCCGGTTCGGGTGTGGATACGCAGCGGTTTCAACCCGCCGCAGAGTTCACCCGCAACACGCCGTTCACATTTCTGATGATTGCGCGGGTGCTCTACGAAAAGGGAGTTGAGGAGTATTTTGAAGCGGCCAAGCTGGTGCGCCAGTCCGTGCCCGGCACGCGCATACAGCTGCTGGGCGGTATCGATGAGAGTGGGGGGGTAGGGGTGAAGCGCGCCATCTTTGAGCAGTGGCTGCAAGCCGGCAATATTGAGTATCTGGGCATCTCCGACGACGTAGCCGCCCTTATCCGCCAAGCCGATTGCGTGGTGCTGCCCAGCTACCGCGAAGGCACCCCCAAAACGCTACTCGAAGCCGCCGCCATGGGCAAGCCCATCGTAACAACCGATGTGCCCGGCTGCCGCGAAACCGTGGTGCACGGCCACAACGGCCTGCTCTGCCAAGTGCGCGACGCCGCCGACCTAGCCGAAAAAATGCTGCAAGTACAACAACTCCCCGATGCTGACCTGGCCCAAATGGGCTATGCCAGCCGCCAGCTAGCCGTGGAGAAATTTGACGAGCGGCTGGTGCTGGACAAATACCTGCGCGTTGTGGATGACGTAACGCGGCGCCAGACTACCTGATTTTCGCGGCCTGGAGAACAGGCTGCTCTCAACGCTTACTTAGTTATACATGGAATTTAAGTATTTCAATATTGCGGATGTGGTAGAAGTGCTGCCCCGCGTATTTGGGGACGCCCGTGGTGCGTTCTTCGAGTCTTTCAGCGCGGAGAAGATGACGGCGGCCGGCATCACCGGCGACTGGGTGCAGGACAACCAGTCGCGCTCCGACCGGGGCGTGGTGCGGGGCCTGCACTTTCAGGCGCCGCCGTTTGCCCAGGCCAAACTGGTGCGCGTAGCAGCCGGCCGCGCCCTCGATGTGATTGTAGACATCCGCAAAGAATCGCCTACCTACGGTCAGCACGTAGCCGTGGAGCTGGATGCTGAGCGCTACAATATGCTCTACGTGCCGGTGGGCTTTGCTCACGGCTTCACGGCGCTGGAAGACAATACGTTGTTTCTTTATAAGTGCACCAACTACTACGCCCCACAGTCGGAAGGCGGCCTGCGCTGGAACGACCCCGCGTTAGGCATCGACTGGGGCGTGACGGACGCTACCGTGTCGCCGAAAGATCAGGTGCTGCCGCTGTTGCAGGACTTTGTGAGCCCATTTTGAGGAGGTAGGTTTTTTAAAAGAACGTCATTTCGAGCTTGTCGAGAAATCTCGCGTGCTGATGTCAGATTAGTATTCTGCTATCAGCACGCGAGATTTCTCGACAAGCTCGAAATGACGTTCCTTTTCTTGCCTGCGAAGCCCAATCCTACCCACCCGTAGGCCCAAACCGCTCGGTTTTGATATCCTGGGCGGGTAGGCCTAATTCCAACAAAGCGGTAGCTGCATTTTCTACCAGACCCGTGGGGCCGCACACGTAGCACTCCGGTGAGGCAGCAAACTGTCCCATCACTTCCGCCAGCAACGCTTTATCAATACGGCGGTGGTAGCCAGTCCAACCGGCGGGGGCCTGGCGGGTGTAGTCCAGCAGCAGGGTGAAGGTGTCATCCGCGGCAGCCATTGATTTCAATTCTTCCTGATAGATAGCTTCTTCCGGTGTGCGAATACTGAACAGGAGCACAGTAGGGTTGCGCAATTTCGCGCGCTGGCGGTGGCGCAACATCGCCATCAAAGGCACCACGCCCGAGCCGCCCGCCAGCAGCAGCAATGGCCGCGCATCGGGCATACCGCGCCACACAAAGTAGCCGCCAATGGGGCCGCGGACTTCCAGCTGGTCGCCTACTCCCACGCCCTCAAACAGATATCCCGATACCTCGCCATCGTCCACGGCTTCTACGGTTAGCTCAATTTCGCCGGTTTGCTCGGGTGGGGAAGCAATGGAGTAGCTGCGCTCGGCTTGGTAGCCGTCGGGAGCGGTGAGGCGCAGGGTGTAGTGCTGGCCGGGTAGGTGGGGCGTCCACTGGGGTAGGCGCAGGGTGAAGGTCTTGACGCGGGGCGTTTCGGGGCGAATGGCCGTGACGGTGGCCCGCTGCCAGTCCAGTTTACTCATCGTCGTCGGCGTAGCGCTGGGCTTTCCACGGGTCGCCGTACATGCTGTAGCCGGCCCGTTCCCAGAAGCCGGGCTCGTCCTCGGCCATGAAGCGTAGGCTGGTAATCCACTTGGCGCTTTTCCAGAAGTAGAGGTGCGGCACCACCAGGCGGGCGGGGCCGCCGTGCTCGGGTGTCAGGGGCTGGCCGTCGTAGGTGAGGCCGATGAAGGCCTTGCCCTCGCGCAAATCGGCCAGGGGTAGGTTGGTGGTGTAGCCGCCGTAGGATGTGGCCATCACGTAGCTGGCCTCTGGCTTCAGCTGCACGTGCTCCAGCAGCGTGTCCAGGCTCACGCCGCGCCACTTGGTGTCAAACTTCGACCACTGCGTAACACAATGAATATCAGGATTAAATTCCTGTTGGAGTAGGGCGTTGAACTCCTGCCAACTCCACTTCTTGGTTTCTTCCACCAACCCTTCCAAGCTGAAAGACCACTTCTCTAGTGCAATGCGCGGGGTAGGGCCAGCCGAAAGCACCGGGAAATCCTTGGTTTCGTACTGGCCGGGCGGCAGCTTGTGGTTGCTGGGCCGCTTGCGCTGAAAGCCCTGGTTGAAGAAGGAAGGAGGCATGAGGATCTGTTTAAAATTAGAACTAAGAGCTAGCTCCCCTCCTTTTTTAAGGAGGGGGTAGGGGGTGGTAAAAGCTAGAGCTAGAAAACTAAAAACTAATTGCCGTTCTGATGATTTTACCACCCCCTACCCCTCCTTAAAAAAGGAGGGGAGCTAGCTCTTAGTTCTAGAATAACTTAAAATCTAGCAAGTACCGTCCACATCACAAGCTGCGCCATCTTGGCCAGCTACCAAGGTAGGGACCGGGTGCTTTTCCTCCCACACCTTTTCCAGCACCTCCTGAAACAACTCGGCTGGCTGCGCACCCGACACCACGTATTTGTCGTCGAAGACGAAGTAGGGCACGCCGCGCACGTTGATTTGCTGGGCCTGATACTCGTCGTAGCGCACCTGCTGGGCGTAGGCGTCGGTTTGCAGGGTAGCTTTCACCTCAGCGGCATCCAGACCGAGGTCGGTGCCGAGTTGGGCCAGCGTGTCTAGGTCGCCTATGTCTTTGCCTTCGGTGAAGTAGGCGGCGAAGACGCGCTCCTCGGCCTCATTTCCTTTGCCTTTGGTAGCGGCAAGGTGCAGGAAGCGGTGCGCCAGGAATGTATTAGTTGGGATAACGCGGTCGAAATCGTACTGCAAGCCTACCTCGGCGGCAATGCCGGCCATGTGGTCGTTCATCTGCTTGCCCTGGGCCACGGGCACGCCTTTGCGCTCAGCCAGCAGCTCATGAATGGTTTGGCCGGGCGTGTGCTGCATGTTCGGGTCCAGCTCGAAGCTGTGCCACTGCACTTCCACGGTATCGGCGTGGGCAAACTGCGCCAGGCCAGCTTCAAACTTCCGCTTGCCGATATAGCAAAACGGACACATTATATCAGACCAGATTTCTACTTTCATCGTCGTGTACTTTTGTCAGTGAATAAGCATTGCAAAGCCAAAAGGTTTGCCTGCTGTGCGCAGCACAACCGGGCTGCTATAACTGCCCCAGTGGTCTACCGTATCTTTTTCTAGATGTCTGAGCCGATCACCTTCCGCGCCGTGGTGCAACCCGGCGGCCCCAGCTTTATGCCGATGCAAGTGCTTCTGGTACCCATTGAGGCAGTGGCAGCCGTGGGAGGCAAAGTAATCAAGCGCGTTGTGGTAGCGCTGCGGGGGCGCACGGTGCGCCTGGGCCTGCACCCACTGAAATCGGGCGAGCGGTATATGATGCTGAACCAAGCCCTGCTAACGGAGCTGGACCTGCGCTCCGGCGACGAAGTGACCGTCAGCATTAGCCCCGATCCTACCCCCAACCACATCGACCTGCCCGAAGAGTTAACCGAGGGCCTAAGCAGCTGGCCCGAAGCCGAAGTTGCCTTTGAGCGCCTCACACCCGGTACCAAGCGCGCCCTGGCCTATCACATCGAAAGTGCCAAACGCCCCGAAACCCGTAGCAAGCGCATTGTGAGTGTGTTGCATCAACTGGCTACCGGCGGCCACCCTTTTAAGCAATGGGAGGGGTGAGGTAGGGTAGGAGGGTAGGAAGTGCCACACTCGCTCGGCTATGCCGAGTGAGCACTACGCCCCAGCAGCTCTGCTGCGTGCGTCTGCTTCACGTTGGGGCGGTGTTGGGTAGGCGGCGCGGACGGATTCGGGGCAGAGCCCCTCAAGCGTAACCCTCACTCGGCATAGCCGAGCGAGTGCGGCTAGGCGACAAACTTCCTGCCTTCCTACCCCCCCCTCTTCTTTATATCTGAATATTGAAAACGAGCGGGGCGAAGGACGCCTGGCGGGTTCGCGGATTGTAGACGAAGCGGGCGCCCAGCTCCAGCGGCGTGCGCAGGTGCAGCACATTGAACAGCACGGCCCCATCTACGCCCACCGTGCGGTAGTCGCGTTGAATCAGGTCGCCGGTAGGGATGCGGGCTTCACCGTGGGCCACGTCCATAAACGCAGTAGCGCGCAGGCGCTGCACGTACAGCACCCGGCCCAGTGACCAGTGCACAAATGCCAGAGGTAGAGCATACTCGGTGGTGCCTACCCACAGCCGGTCGAAGCTCACGTAGCCGATACCACGCGGGTAGAAAATGGTGGAGCTGAATTGGTACTCGCGCTGCTGCTGCCACTGGTAGCCGCCCCGCAGCCGGATAGCATGGTGCCGCCCGATGCCGGGCAAATACACGCTGGCCTGTGTGCCAAACTGCCCAGCATTCAGCCCCGCGCCAAATGGCGTGGTGCGCCAGGTAGCCAACAGCGCGCCGCCCCAGCGCGGGGCTACGTCGCGGGCGCTGAGCTTGAGTTGGCGGGCGTAGCTAAGGGAAGTTTGCACGGCATTCACGGGCCGGTCGGGGGCGGGGTCGGTGCGGTACAGGCGGCGCGGCAGGTCGTAGCCATTTACCTGCTCGCGCAGGTAGTAGGCGCTGAGTGTGAGGGCTTGCAAGTACTTGGAGCGCGTGAGCGTGAGCGGTAGGCGGCCGCCCACCGTGAGGCGGGTGTAGTTCCACCGGTCGCGCACGAGGCTGTCGAGCGGAGTGCTACGGTCAACATATAGGCCGGTGCTGCGGCCGCCGTGCTCCACGCTCAGATCAAGCACCGGGTAGCGGCCCTGGTAGCTGAGGCCGCCAAACACGTTGGCCGTGCGCTCGGCCTGGTTGTAGCCTACCCCCACCTGGGCCTGGGTGGTGTTGAGTAAGTCCTGGGAGCGTACGCCCACGTTCACGCTGTTGCCGGTAGGGCTCTGCACCACGCCCCAGCCAAACACGTTGAACGCGTGCCGCAGCGGTGAATACTGCCGTACTGGGTAGGGCGTGGTGGCCGAATCAGGCCCAACCAACAGCGGCCGAATCAGGGGCGCGGCGGGCTCCTGGGCGCTTAGCTGCGCCGCGTAGGGGTCCGATAGAGCGGCCACGGTAGCCGGCGCGGGCAGGGCGCGCCACGTGGTAGCGTCCAGGGGCATTTCCAGTACGCGGCTGCCTGTGGCCCGAAACTCATGGAAAGCCAACCGCTTGCCATCGGGGGAAATGGCGGCGTGGTAGGCGCCCACCGGCCGCGAGGTCACCTGCCAGGTCTGGCCGGTGCGTTGGCTCACGGCGTAGATGTTATCAATACCCGACTGGGGCGAATTATAAAGAACAAACTCTCCCCAGGGCTGTGGATTAGTGAGGTTGATATTGGCGACGGGTAGCACATCCTGCTCCTGGCCAGTGGCGGGGTTTAGCACCGTGAGGGTTTTGCCAGCGCGGCGCAAAGCCACGACCACCACGCGGCCATCGGGTAGCCAGCGGGGCTGCTGGTAGAAGTCGTTGCGCGGGTTGGGTAGGGTTTGCAGCTCGCGGCCGGAGGCCACGTCTACAATGCGCAGGGAGTGGTGGTAGGCCGAATCAGTATGCGTAACTATTAGCTGTCGCCCATCCACAGAGAGAGCGGCGGCCGTGTAGCGACGGTTGGTGAGACGCGTGAGCCGGCCGGTGCGCAGGTCCAGGATGCGCAGCTCGGAGTACACGCGCTGCCGCCAGCGTGGGTCGTAGCGGTACTCGGGCCATACTACCTTGCCGCCGCCCACCGACAGCATTTCCGGCAGGTTGGTGAGGCCCTGCACAAACAGCTTCTGCTCGGGCGCGTGAGGACGCAGCAGTACCAGTTGGGCAATGGTGCCGAGGCCCGTTTTCAAGGCTACTACCGTGCTGTCGGACACGTACTGCGGGTATTGGTACTGCGTAAACACGCGCCCGTCGCCTTTCGCTGCAAATTCCCGTGCCGGGGTAGTAACAAGCCCCTGCTGCCCGGCTTGCCAGGTAGAGTCCAGCTCGTGCATGGTGCGTTGGTAGAGGTCTTCTACGCGCAAGCCCGTGGTGCGCCGGATGCTGTTGGAAAACGAAAACGGGTAGAACGGAAACCGGTAGTACTGATCTAGTACCGCGGCCCAGGCGTTGGGGCCGTAATGGGTTTTGAGGTACGACGTCATGTAGTAACCCAGCACGTACCAGTTGGGCACGTTGTCGCGTAGGGAGCCGTTCACTGCCTTCTGATAGCCGAAGTGGCGGCCAGCCAAGCGGTTGGCGCGCATTCCTACCCCAAAATACGGCACGCGGCCCCGGCCGCTGCGGCTCAGGGCGGTTTCGCTGCCCACGGCATCGCCCTCAAAAAACCACTGCGGCACCCCCACCGCGCCCACACCCAGGCCTTGGTCGCCGAGCAGGGGCACCAGCAGGCGCCCTATACCCTGGCGGGCTTTATCGAACTGGCCCACGTGGCGGTACTCGTGCAGCACCAGCCCATCCAGCCAGTCTACGGTGCCCAGGGCCTGGCCCTGCTCAGGGGTAGTAAAGAACTCGGCGTGGCGGGGCAGAAACGTTACAAACGCGTTGCTGATGCTGGTTTGGTTTTGCAGCACAATGGAAATGGGCCGGGGCACCACGCCCAGGGAGGCCGCGCCGGGGCGCTGTACTTGCTCCAGCCGGTGCGCCGTGCGCTGGGCCGCCGAGTCGAGCCCCTGGGGGTAGAGCACCTGGAAATGAGGCGTACGTACCTCCTGCCAGCGCAGCGCAGGCGGGTTCTGGTCGAGGGTGGGCAGGTTTTGGGCGGCGGCGGGTAGGGCGGGCAGCAGGCAAAACACCAGGAAACGGAAGAATGGGCGCATGAGCAGGAGCTGGGTTTCTGCAAGAAACCGGTTGACTCAGCGAAAAGCAACGTTCGGTTGTGCTGTTTTTAACATTTCTAGCCACAAATACAAACCACAACAGCAGCTCTATTAACTATCAGGTGCTGTGCGCTTTCACTTCGTTATTTGCTTGATATAGATGTATATAGATTCTTATAGGCACTAAATTATATTCAGACGTGTGCCTCAACCTGCGCGTAAGAGCCTGAACACAAGATTGTAGTATCTCTACCATCCTTTCCTAAAAACAGATTCTTATGAAACGCGTCATCCTTTTTGCAGCAGCTCTCATTGGTGGTATCTCTGTAGCCTCGGCTCAAACCACCACCGGCATGACCACGGGTACCATGACTACTGGTACCACCACGGCCGGTACAACTGGCACAACTGCGGGCACTACCGGCACAACTATGGGTACTACCGGCACTACTGGTACCACTACCTCGGCCACCACGGGCACTACCACCTACGGTACTACCGCCGGCACCACTAGTGGCACCATGACCACCACGGGCACGACTACCACAGGCCGTCGTCGCTCGGGTACTACCTCGGGTACCACTTCAGGCACGACTACCACGAGCCGTCGTCGCTCAGGTACTACCTCGGGTACCACCAGCGGTACGATGCGCACTACCTCGGGCACTACCAGCGGCACAATGCGTACGACGTCGGGTACTACTTCAGGCACCACATCGGGTACTACTTCGGGTACCACAACGATGCGCTAAGCGCACCCGTTTGCTTTTTATGACGGTCAGCGCCGGGCTTTTGCCTGGCGCTGATTTTTTGTAGCGTAGCCATGCCCTTCACAATCAGGGCATGCTGATTTCAACACTTGCCGCACAAAACGGCTTTTACTGCACTACTACTTTTTACTGATTATGGAATACCGCGAATTAGGAGACTCCGGCCTGCAAGTGTCGGCTATTACGTTTGGCAGCTGGGCCGCTGGGGGCTGGATGTGGGGTGGCACCGAACAGAACGACGCCGTGGGCGCCATTCACGCCGCCTTCGATCTGGGCATGACCAGCATCGATACGGCCCCTATCTATGGGCAAGGTCTCAGCGAGCAGATTGTGGGCGAGGCCATCAAGAGCCTACCCCGCGACAAAGTGCAGATCCTAACCAAGTTTGGAATGCGCTGGGACTTGCAGGATCCCAAAGGCGATTTCGCCATGAAAACCAAGAATAACGAGGGGCAAGATATCGACGTGTATAAATACGCCGCCCCGGCCAGCATTGTGAAGGAGTGCGAGGATAGCCTCCGCCGCCTCGGCACCGACTACATCGACCTCTACCAGATTCACTGGCCCGATGTGACCACGCCCATCCACGACACCATGGAAGCCGTGGCGAAGCTGGTAGAGCAGGGCAAAGTGCGCGCCGTGGGCGTCAGCAACTATTCGGTGCAGCAAATGCAGGAGGCCGAAAAGACGATCAAACTGGCTTCCAACCAGGTGCCCTATAGCATGCTGAAGCGCGGTATCGAGCAGGAATTGGTGCCCTATTGCCAGGAGCACAACAAGGCTATTTTGGCCTACAGCCCCATGCAGCTCGGCTTGCTCACCGGCAAGTTCAAGCCCGGTCAGAAGTTCGACGACAGCGACCTGCGCGCTACCAACAAGCTGTTCAAACCCGAAAGCATTGAGAAGGTAAACGCCTTTCTGCACCGGCTGCAACCCCTGGCCGACGATAAAAACGCCACGTTGGCGCAGCTGGTCATTGCCTGGACCATTGCGCAGCCCAGCATTACTGTAGCCCTGGTAGGCGCCCGCAACCCCCAGCAAGCCACCCAAAATGCCAAGGCCAGCGACGTGAAGCTGTCGGCTGAAGACCTGCAACTCATCAACGAGGAGCTGGCGAAGGTGCAGGTAGGGTAGGTTTGTACAAGCTGTCGCACGTTTCCAACGTGTGTCAGCCTAGGGAAGCACGTTAAACCCGAACGGAGGTGCTGTCGAACGGAATGAGAAATCTCACTCCATTCGACAGCACCTCCGTTCGGGTTTAACGTGCTGGTTTTCTTTTGCTTTCCGTAGCTACACTACCTTGGTGCTACTACCAGCGTACCGTAGCCGGTGCCGGAGAGGCCATTGTTGGTGAGGCCTTCCAGAGAGAGGCGGTACTCGCCGCCGATGTCGGACGTGTAGAACGTAACGGTGGCTTGGCCGCTGGCATCGGTCACGAGCTGGGGTGCCCAGAACAGCGTGGCACTGCGTGTGTCGTCGGGCGGGAGCTGGGCACCGGGCTGCTGGTAGGGCTGCTGGTAGGGCGGCTGGTAGAACTCGCGCGTGGGGTAGTAGCGTGGCAGCGCGTATGTGGCCATGCCAATGGGTGTGGCGGCGTAGGGGTCAGTGGCGGGGTCGTAGTTGGGGTTGCCACGCTTGGTGAGGATGGCAATGACACCGTTGCCGCCCCGCGAGCCATAAATAGCCGCCGAGGCACCCTTCAGAATTTCTATGCTTTCCACATCCGTTACCGGAATAGAATTGACGATGCTGATGTCCGTGGGCACCCCATCAATAATAAACAACGGCGAGCTGCTACCCGAAAAAGTGCTAACACCCCGTATGGTCACGTTCATATTGGGTGGACTGCCCGTTACCTGCACGCCCGCCACGCGGCCCTGGATCAGCTGTAGAATATTGAAGTAGCTGTTGGCTGCCGGAATATCGGAGGGGCGCACCACAGCATCGGCGCGGCCGTAGAGGCGGCGGCCATCGGCCACGTCGCGGCGACCCTGGATGGTGACGTTTTGCAGCACAATACGCTTACCGTCGGGGCTGTACTGGCGCTCCATTACCTGCTGCTTTTTACTGCTTTGCAGGTAGGCTACCTCCTCGGCGGTGCCGGCCTCTAGGGGTAGGGCCAGTAGTGCTTTCGTGGCCTCTGCCACTTTCCGATCCAGCCGGACAATGGGGTTGCGCAATCCTTTCTGAGGCTGCACGCGCACCAGCAGGCGGCTGGTATCCCGCTCAGCAAACCCACTGAAGAAGAAGCGTCCCGCCGAGTCGGTGGTAGTGGTCATGAGCTGGTTTTCGCCCCCAAAACGCAGCAGCAGTACTGTGGCGTTGGGCGCGGGCGTTTCCTTATCGCCCAGCAGCTGGCCGTTCAGTACCTGACCGCTCACGCTCAGGCTCTGTTCCAGGGGGTAGGGGAAATTGCCGAGGCGGTTGGCTAGCAGCTCCTTCCACACAAAACGCCGCCAGCCCTGGGTCAGCAGCAGGTTGTCGAGGGCCAGATTGGTATCGTAGGTAGGATTAGCGAAGTAATAGCCAGGGTCTTCTATGGTACCACGCAGCTCGGAGGTGAGCAGCAGGTAGGAGCGAATGGTTTGCTGACCGGCGCTAACGGGTACCAGCTGGGCGTTGTTGACGGCCAGGGAAAATTGTCCGGCCACGGGGTTGCCTTCGGCATCGGCCACGGCCACGCGCAGCGTTACCTTCTCACGGGGTGCGTAGCGGGCCTTATCGGGTTGCAGGGTGATGCGCAAATCGGGAGCAAGGGCGCCCACGAAGGCCAGCCGCTCGCACCGGGGTTGGTTCTGACTGTCGAAAAGCGTGAAGTGCGCCACGCCCGTCGGGAAACGGTCTTTGGGAATGCGCGCACTAAAGGTAGAACCTGCGCCTACCTGTCCTTGCCCGGCATAGGCCACCTTTCCGCGCACGTGCGCCACCAGCGTAATGGCCTCTGGAGGCGCCGCCCCAGCTTGCCGCTGAATAAACACCTGCATCTGATTCTTCAGCTCTACCACTTTTATGGTAAAGCCTGTGGGTAGGGCTGTGGGCAGGGGCAAGGTGAGAAAGGCACCGCCCGGCTGCCGCACTGTGGCCTGGTAGGTCTGCCCCGGCTCGGGCTTCAGCTGAAAGCGCCCCATGCCCGCGTGCTGACTACCAAACGTTACCACATCGCGGCCCCGGCTGTCTTTCACGGTGCCAGCCACTGCCACGCCCCGGCCGCTGGCATCCACTGCCTTAAAGCCGATGGTGCTTTCCAGGCCAGCTACCAGATTGCCTCCCTCGGGGAAAAACTGTACCGTGAGGCGCGCAGCAGCTGGCTTGTTGGATACGCGCGTACGCCGCTCGCCAATGGCGGGCGCCGTGGTGTTCAGGGGCGTGTGCCACACCGTAATCTGCTGCGAATAAAAGTAGTCGGGGCTGGTGTTGCGCATCCAGTTGGTGTAGGCGCGCACTGTGTAGCTGCCTTGCACCAGCGTATCGGGCAGCAGAATATCGCCCAGGCCGGTGCCGTTTTGCAGGCGTACTAGCTGCTGGCGTACCAACACGTGGTCTGGCGAAAGCAAATCTATGTACAGCACCCGGCTCAGCGTGTCGGGCTGGTGGTTGCCAGCCTGCACCACGTAGGCTTTGAACCACACCGTTTCGCCGGCAGCATACACGGTTTTGTCGAGATGGAGGTAGCTTTTCTCGGGGAAGGTGGCGGCGTAGAAGCGGTTGAGCTGGCGCACTAGCTGCTGCAAAAAGCCATCGGCAGGAGGCGCGGCCCGGAAGGCCACGGTCAGCAGCAGCACAGTTAGGAGGCCAGCGAGCGTGCCGGCCCGCCGCCGCGCGGAGGTAGTCATCATACAGTATCGATAGTCTTGCTAAACAAAAAGAGTAGCTGACTTGGTCAGCTACTCCTGCAACGCTACTGGGCCCCGCATCCGTTCCTGTTTCACCTTTAGGGTGAGGTAGGTGTGCAACACCAGCAGCACCCGCACCGACAGCACAAACAGCACCAGTGCAGCTACCAGATAGAAAATGGGAATCAGAAACGCGAGCTGAAAGAGCAGACCATTATCCATAACGCCAGACCAAAAATATAGGAATACCAAAAATTAGCTGCTGGTAATATAGCAAATCTAACTTGCAGGGTCTTTGCGCACTCGCTCAGCTGTGCCGAGTGAGGCTTTACGCTTGAGGGGCTCTGCCCCGAATTCGACTGCGCCGCTTGCCCGGCAACGCCCCAACGGGATGCAGAAGCGCGCAGCAGAGCTGCTGGGGCATAGTCCTCACTCGGCACAGCCGAGCGAGTGCGTAAAGCCTAGTATAGCAAATCTAACTTGCAGGGTCTTCTGCCGGACGGGCGGTGTAAGCGTCCGACTGGTGTCGTGGCAGATACTGCGCCGCGTGGGTAGGAGTAGGCCGGCAGAGGCTCCGGCGTTAGTGCAGGTTAGCTACCGCCGATTCGGTGAGGGACGCGTGGCCGCGCTCCTTGCGCACAATGCGCGAGTAGAGGCTTATTTCCTGATCGAACAGGAAACGGAAAAATAGCCGGGTGTAGGACGTGTGGTGCAGCAGCGGCTCATAGAACTCGGGTGCTACCTGCCGGAGCTTGGGCAGATTATTCCACGGAACAGCGGGTAAATCGTGGTGCTCGTTGTGAAAGCCCACGTTCAGGTTTACGCCGTTCAGGCGGCCGTAGTAGCTGTAGGTTTCCTGGCGTGGGTCGAGGGTGAGGTAGTGCTCCTGAATCCAGCGCGCCCCCAGCGGGTGCAGCCCCACCGAAAACCAGAAGCTCAGGGCCAGGTACAGCAGCGCCGTCCATCCCAGGAAGTACACCACAGCCGCATCAAAAGCCAGCTGACACACAAAGTTGGCTACCACGTAGCGGTCCACAGCAGCCACCTCTCGGCAGCGAAACGTGCGAATCACCTGAAATACCGGAAAGAAAAACAGCCACACCGCCTTACCCAGCGCATAGTTGCGAATCAGCTTGGCCTCGTACCAATCGGGCAAGTCGGCGTCCAGCTCGTGCACACCCTGAAACACGTGGTGTTTGATGTGGAAGTTCTTAAAGGAAATAGCCGTGGGCACCACCGAAGGGAAGTTGGCCACAATGCCCACCGCCACGTTCTGCCACAGCTTTTTGAACACCAGATTGTGGGCAGCCTCGTGAATCACCACAAACAGCGTATGCGAAAAAAAGGCCCCGACCAGGTAGGCAACTGGCACTACCCAATACCAGGCTTGGTGGCGCAGCAGGTAGGCCAGCCCTACCTGGGCGGCCACGCAGGCTAGCGCCACGGCTAGGGTAGCTGGCGTGCGGGTCATAAGCTGCTTCACCTCGGGGTGAGCACGCAGAATCTGCCGGCCCCGGCCCCGGTGCGGCTCCGTTGTATCGGTGGTGGTGAAGGTGGTAGTAGCCATAAAATCAGCAGAAAAAGTCGCGCGATACATGCAGACTGTTAAGCAAGGTAGGGCTATTTGGCGGAGAGAAGATGAAGAAAACGGGCGTCTTTGCATGGACTAAAAAAAATGCAAAATTCTCGTTTAGCTCCAATTTAATCTTGCTGCCTATTCGAACTGGCGGGGCTTTTGCATTTAAGCAATTTCAATTACTAATCTCCAGACGCGTTTTCTCGTCGACTATGTTTTTTCCTACTCCCACGTTTAATCCTGGTACCTGGCGCCGCTTCTTGCTGCTGGCGGTAGGGCTCTACTTGCTTTGGTTCTTCGGCTACGAGCAGTGGCTACAGCCCGATGGGCGCCTCGATGCGCTGCTCACGGCCAACATGGCCGATAGCAGCGCCATACTGCTGCGTGTGGCTGGCTTTGCGGCCACGGTGGGTGCCAACCCCATGCTGGTGCTCATGGACATGCGCCCTTTCGTTTACATTGGCTCGCCCTACAATGGGCTGGCTCTCTACGCTCTGTTTTCGGGTTTCATCCTGGCCTACCCTGGTTCCACCCGCACCCGCCTCTGGCTTATTCCGGCCGGTATTGCCGGACTCTACCTGCTCAACCTGCTACGCGTAGGTATCCTGGTTGTGAATCAGTACTACGCCTATCAATCTGTGGCGTTCAGCTACTACTATAGTATCCTGACGGTGCTGGTATACGGCTGTATTTTTAGCCTGTGGCTGTACTGGATTCTGCAACAGCCCCAGCGCCCCCCTACAGCCGAAGGCTAAAGGAACCTACTCCACACACCAAGGCCCGCTGCGCATTGTGCGCAGCGGGCCTTGGTGTGTGGAGTAGGTTCTATCAAAAGGATGCCTTATTTGGGCATCAACACTTTATCAACTACGTGAATCACGCCATTGCTTTGCAGCACGTCGTAGGTAGAGATGCTGGCTACGTTACCGGCCTCGTCGATCAGAACCACGTTTTTGGGGCCATTCATCATCGCCATCAGCGTGCCGCCGCTCACGGTTTTAAACGAAGCCTTGCCTTTGCCTGCTTTGATAGCGGCCATAATCTTATCAGCCGTCATGTTGCCAGCCACTACGTGGTAGGTCAGCACTTTGGTGAGGGTAGCCTTGTTTTCGGGCTTCAACAGCGTTTCTACGGTGCCGGCAGGCAAGTTCTCGAAGGCATCATTTACCGGAGCAAATACCGTGAATGGACCCTTGCCTTGCAGAGTTTCTACCAAGCCGGCCGCTTTTACGGCCGCTACCAGCGTGGTATGATCGGCAGAGTTTACGGCGTTGGCAACAATGTTTTTGGTAGGCAGCATAGCCTGGCCGCCTACCATCACGCTAGTAGGCGAAAGCTGGGCCTGCTGGGCCGAAGCGGAGGAAGCGGAAGCGGCGCCTAGTAAGGCTACAAAGGTGAGGGAAAACAGATGCTTTTTCATCACAAAGAAGAGAGAAAAGTGGGAATTAAAGGAAGAAGTGAAATTGGGAGAGTACCAATTGGAAATCTGTAGTCACCTACGACGCCATAGTACAAGCCGGATTTCCAGTGTCTGTGCTTTTATTTCCCTGTGCTCTGTTTTCGCTGGTTAAAGTTGCTGCCTATGCCAACTAAAAAGCCCCTTTCATCTGCTGAAAGAGGCTTCACGGTTGAGCTTGACCTTGAAAAATTACGATTTCTGAGCAGGAAATTTATCCAGAATATCGCGGGCCGATTCGGAGAACTGCTTGCCAAAACTGGCGGGATTATTCACGGGGTCGGCAATGGAACCACGCCATACTAAGTCGTTGGTGCTGGCGTCGATGATATCCACAATCATCGTCCCTTCTTTGTATTCCTCGGTGCGGTAGCCCGTATTGAAGTAGGCCGGCGAATACCAATAGCCGTAGTTGATAGGCAGAAAGCCCCCGCGGTACGACACGGCGTAGGGGTAGGCAAAGCCAGCAGCCGGTGGGTTAGACACCGTGCGCTCGGCATCCTCTACGTAGAGGTGGTAGGTGATGTAGAAGTCGGGCTTAGCGTTGCCGGTTACCTGCCGGATGCCACGGGCGTTCAGCTCCTGCCCCATGGCCGTCTGAATCATCTCATCGGCCAAGCTACTTTTGTAGATGGGGTTTGCATCACCGGTGGTTTTTACATCGGTTTTGGCCCAGTCGTAGGTGCGGAAGCGGCTGAAGTTGACCCCTTGCTTTTCCTGAACGTTAACGGACGAGCAGCTACTCAGCCAGCCTATCAGCAATAGGCACAGAGCACTTATGGAAAGTTTCATAATCAGAAGATTAAATAGGATGAGGAAAGGTTGTTTTGACCAATACTCTTTTCGGCGTAGGAGGTTACAGCGGCTCCAATAGCTCAAGCTCGTCTATAACCCGGTAGGGCCTAGTCAGCGTATGATAGCGCATACGGTTGTGCTATTCGGCTAGCAGGCGCGTCAGCAACTGAAATAAGTGCTTTTTTGATGACTGGTATTCAGGTAGTTGGTATGGATAGTTGGTCTGCTTGCAACCATTCGCCACCATCAGCGCTCCTCTCATAGGAAATATTTTGTCCTATTTTTTATTTCTATGCTTATACCGTCACGCCTTGCCTTAGGCATCTGCACATACTTGGGAGCGGGCTTCTTCTGGAGCAGCGACCAGGCCGTGCCCGCAGCGGCGGCCCCTACGCCGGTACAGTGGGAATTGCGTTTGCTGGATGGGCAGCCCGTAGCCCGGCACCAGCGCTACCTCGACAACAGCTTGTTGCCCAGTCTGCCTGCCAGTACTACCCAAACGAGCAGCTTACCCCACGCGGGTACCTGCCTGCCCTCAGTAGGCACACAGTTGGCCGGCACGCTGCACCTGATTGTGAATATGCTGGAAGCTGACAACCCTACCCTGGATTTCGGCCTGCGCTACCTGGGGCTGCTCAACGACATTCGCACCTACGAGATTTCCGGCAACCGTCTGTGCCTATACGACGCCAATTGCCCGGCACCCCGGCTGGTATTCGTAACTGCTGCGCCTTCTTCGTAGCTATCTACTTGTTCGGTGCTGCAATAATAGACTTTCTAAACAGCTTCCTCAGCTGTTTTCGCCGGCCCAGCGTCGGGCTTCTTCTACACTGGCAAAATACCGGGTGTCGAAGGGCACGTGCGACGAGGCGCGGGTCAGTATATTGTCGATGCCCATTTGATTGAGCGCGTCGTTCGACACGACCACAGCCAACCGATTGATCTTCAGCTTCGAAAATTCCGGAAACCATTCCAGATTCATCCAGTCCTGATCGGTAGGGCGAATAGTGCGCATCTTGGTGTTGTTGCCAATCCAACCCCGTACATGGTGTTGCCGGCCCAGGCGCAACGCCTCCAGCAGAGAGCTGCGTAGCTGCTGGCTATTAGCAAAATCCAGCCACTCTGTTTCCAACACCTGCGTCTGCTCGTGCAACAGAATACGGAGGTAGGGCGCGGCAGACAGCACTTTCATAGAAACATAAATAAGGTAGGAGACGTCACCATTCAGGCAGTATGCGCAGTGATTTTGGCCGGTAAAGCTGCCTCCACGCCAGAAACATTACAAAGATGCAACGGGCTTTGTGAAAAGCATACATGTGCTGTTTTTTGCCTGCTGATACGCGGTTTGTTTTTCGCGTTGATGGCTGGGGGTGGGCATGGCAGTATTACCCAAACCGCCTACCTTGCCCGCATGAACTTTCCCTCCAAGCTGCCCGACGTGGGCACCAGTATTTTCTCGGTGATGACCCAGTTGGCGCAGGATTGCGGGGCCATCAACTTGGCCCAGGGTTTCCCCGATTTCGACCCGCCTGCCAACCTGACCGAGGCACTGGTCCGGCACGCCCGCGCTGCCGGTCAGCAGCAGTATGCGCCCATGCCCGGCCTACCGCGCCTACGGGAGTTGATCAGCCAAAAAACCGCCACGCTCTACCAAGTGCCTGCCCCCGATCCGGCCACTGAAATCACCATCACCAGTGGGGCCACCGAGGGGCTGTATGCGGTGTTGGCCGCCACCGTGCGCCCCGGCGATGAGGTGTTGGTGCTAGAGCCCGCTTACGACCTCTACGGGCCGGCCATCCGGTTGCAGGGCGGCACGCCCGTGTACGTGCCCCTACGCTTACCCAGCTTCCGCCCCGACTGGGACCAGGTAGCGGCCAGCCTCACCCCGCGCACGCGCCTTATCCTGCTCAACACGCCTCACAACCCCAGCGGTGCCGTGCTCACAACCCAGGATTTCGACACGCTGGCCGGGCTGCTGGAAAACACGGATACGCTGGTCCTGAGTGATGAAGTGTATGAGCACCTGGTGTTTGATGGTCAGGCGCACCGCAGCGTATTGCAGCACCCGGCGCTGGCGGCGCGGGCATTTGTGCTGTCGTCATTCGGCAAAACCTACCACGCCACCGGCTGGAAGGTAGGCTACTGCATTGCGCCGCCGCTGCTCACGGCTGAGGTGCGCCGGGTACACCAGTTTCTGACCTTCAGCGTGAGTACGCCCACCCAACACGCCCTGGCCGACGTGCTGGCCGATGCCGACCACTACCGCGAGCTACCGGCCTTTTACCAGCAAAAGCGCGACTTGTTTGTGGAGCTGCTGCATGGTACCGGCTTTGAGCTGCTGCCCGCTGCCGGGGCGTACTTCCTGCTGGCGCGCTACGCCGCCCTGGCCCCGCACGAGCCCGATACGGCCTTTGCCCAGCGCCTCACCCGCGAGGCGGGCGTGGCTGTGGTGCCCGTATCGGCGTTTTACCACGATGGGCAGGACCACGGCTTAGTACGGTTTTGCTTTGCCAAGCGCCCCGAAACGTTGCGTGCGGCGGCAGTGCGACTACACACTTTCAGTGAAAAGTACATATAGTAGTTGTGTTCTTGTTTTTTGAATAATTAATCATAAATTAGTACCAAAAAAGGTATTTATGAATGATTTCACCTTGTCCTTTATCCAAACTACGTTGCATTGGCACCAACCTGCTACCAATCGGGCTGTGTTAGAGCGACATATCAACACTATTTCGCTACCGACGGATCTGATTGTGCTACCGGAAATGTTTACCACGGGCTTCACGATGGACGCCGAACTGCTAGCCGAAGATATGGCCGGACCTACGGTGCAGTGGATGCAGCGCATGGCCGCCGCCCGCAACGCCGTAATAACGGGTAGCCTTATCATCCACGACGGTGGCCAACACTATAACCGCCTGCTTTGGGTGCGCCCCAACGGCACGCTGAGCTACTATGACAAGCGCCACCGCTTTGGTATGGCTGGCGAAACGAGCGTGTATGCCGCCGGGCAAACGCGGCTGCTGGAGGAGTGGCGCGGCTGGCGCATCTGCCCGCTGGTGTGCTACGATTTGCGCTTCCCGGTTTGGAGCCGCAACTCACCCGCCCAACCCTACGACCTGCTGCTGTACGTGGCCAACTGGCCCGCCGCCCGCCGCGCTGCCTGGATGGCACTGCTCCGGGCCCGCGCCATTGAGAACGTGGCGTATACGCTAGGAGTCAATAGGGTAGGGGTTGATGGCAACGATTTGGAGTACGCTGGCGACTCAGCCCTTCTGGATATGCGCGGCGACTACTTGGTAGAAGTAGGCAACCATGAAACCAGCATTACGCGCACCCTGCAACGCGCCGATTTGGACGCGTTTCGGGCGCAGTTTCCCGCCCTGCACGACGCAGATACATTTGAGATACGAGCAGACAGCCCGGAGTCGCGCTGGTAGGGTAGGTAGAGAGTTGCGTTATGCGTGTACGTTATGATGCTTCTTGCAGAAGGGCCAAAGAAGCAGTCTTTACCTTACTGCCAACTCCCAGCTATAGTGCCAGTGGCATAGCCATGGAAACCTACCCAATAGGTGCGGATAGCCGGCATGCCTTACCAGAACTTATTGGTACACACCACCTGCGCTTTCTTCTTCAGCCGCAAGCCCAGCAGCACTTCGTGGCTGCCGTAGTGGTAGCCGTTTAGTTTGGAAAGGCCGGCATCGTAGGAGTAGCCTAGCGTAAACTGCTCGTAGCTGAACCCTACCAGCGCCACGGCCGAGTCGAAGGCGCGCCACGATACACCGAACCACAGCAGGTCCTGGTACTTGAGCTTGGCGTTGAGGTCGACGGAGAGCGGGGCCGGGCTTACGGCCTTCACCAACACCGACGGCACTACCGACCATTCGTCGTTGAGTGGGATGCGTACCCCGCCCGTGGCAAAATAGTGCCGCCGCAGGGAGTTGCCGGGTGCCCCCGCATCGAGCTGGCCGGGGCCATAGGAGAAGTCGAGCTTATTGCCCAACAACTGCGTACTGGACACCCCCACATAAAAATCGGGACTGTACACCCACAGGCCCACCGAGGCATCAAACACCCGGGAGGCGGCGCTGGCCGCAATGGTAGTAGGGTCGTAAAACTGTAGCTGATTTCCATCCACCGCAAACTGCTGCATGCCCACCGATGCCCCCAGCGCAGCCCGGATTTTAGGCGTCAGGGCTAGGTTATAGGCGTAGGAAGCGTAAGCGCTGGTGCGGCTGGTAGGCCCGGTCACGTCGCGGTACACGAGGCCGCCGATGGCGTGAAACGACCGGCGCAAATCGTTGAGGGTGCGCTTGCTGGTGCTGCGCCACTTACCCAGCGAGGAGCTACCGCTGAGGTAGAATGTTTTGGGTGCGCCTTCCAGCCCTACCCACTGCGTGCGGTAGCTGGCCTTCACGTCGATGTAGTCTTCTACGCCCGTTGCGCCGGGATTAAGAAGGTAGTTGTTGTTCATGTACTGACTGTACTGTGCTTCCTGCTGAGCCAGGGCCGGCGCGCCAACCAGCAGGAGCAGCGGAAGTAACAGAAAGGATAAAGCTGTTTTCATACCTGTAAAAGTTGTCAGTTGCGGCTATTGACCGTCATGCTGAGCTTGTCGAAGCATCTCTGCTTCTTAGTTGCTATCCGTTGAGATTACGCACAGCAGAGATGCTTCGATAAGCTCAGCACGACGGTCTAATCTTATCAAACTCAATACAAAACCGTAATCGAGCCGCTGTACGACCGGCCCAGCGGGCCCTTCGTGACGACGACGTAGTAGTAAGTACCCACCGGTGCGGGCTGACCGTTGATGTCGCCGCGCCACTCGTTGGCCCGGCTGTAGTTTTCGGCCGAGAAAATCTTGGTACCCCAGCGGTTATACACGGTCACAGTATTCTCGGGAAACTGCTCGATGAACTCAATCTGCCAGGTGTCGTCGCGGCCGTCGCCGTTGGGCGTGAAGGCGTTGGGAATCCGGATGGGCGGGCGTACGGTCACGGTCACCTCATCGGAATCGGCGCAGCCACCGGAGCCGGCCGACATGGTGTACGTCGTCGTTACCGTAGGCGAGGCTACGGGCTGCCGTCGGTCAGGACCCGAGAACGTCAGCCCTACCATTGGCGCCCATGTGATGGGGTAGGTACCATCGGCGCGGCCTTCCAGCACCACGGAGGTACCCGCCAGAATCTCCTTGTCGGGGCCGGCATCCACATCCACCGGCGGTTGAATCTGCACGGGCACACCGTTGGAAACCACCGTTATGGGCTGGCCGCAGCTGTTGGTGGTGCTCAGGCGCAGCGTCACAACCTGACCCTCGCGCAGCGTGCTGCTGGTGAACACTGGACCGGTCGCTACAGGAGTACCATCTACCAGCCACTGGTACGTGGGGGTAGGGCCAGCCTCCGTGACATTGGCAATGCTAAATGTGATGGGGTCGCCTACGCAAACCGGCCCACCGGGCTGCGCAGCAATGGCCAGGGTAGGCGTGGGGGTAGGCGTACGCGTGACGGTGACCGTGGCCACAGCCGGACTCGTGCTGCACAACCCCACCGTGGGCGTCACCTCCACCCGCACTTGGTCGCCGGTTACTAGCGTGTTGCTGGTGAAGGTAGGCCCGCTGGCTACGGGTGCGTTATTCACAAACCACTGGAAGGTAGGCGCGGTGCCCGCATTGGTGGCCACGGCCGTGAAGGTAAGCGGTGTGCCAGGGCACTGTACGGGTGGCGCTGTTAGGGCCACGGTAGGCGTCACGAGGGGCTGCACCCGCACCGCTACCACGTTGGAAATCACCGTGGAGCAAGTGCCGCTGCCCGACGTCACCCGCCGCCGGAAGTAAGTGGTAGCGCTCAGGACACCTGGCGCGTACGTTGGGTTAGTAGCGCCGGCAATAGCCGTCCAGGTGGTGTTGTCGGCCGAAGATTCCCATTGGTAGGCAAACGTGCCTGTGCCCCCGCCCGCCGCGTTGGTGCTGGTGAGCGGGGTAGGCGTAGTGCCCGCGCAGATGTTCTGGTCAGCCGCAATGCTACCCGCGGTTAGCGTCGGTAATACAGTCAGCGTAATAACATTAGACGTCACCGGTCCGCAAGGTCCTGATGTAACCTGGCGCTGGAAGTAGGTAGTAGCCGTGAGCGCACCAGGAGTGTAGGTGGCGCCGGTAGCACCGGCAATAGCCGTCCAGGTGGCATTGTTAGTTGAAGATTCCCATTGGTAGGTGAAAGTGCCCGTGCCGCCTGTGGCCGCTACTGTGCTGGTGAGTGGGGCAGGAGCAGCACCAGGGCACAGCGCCTGGTCGGTACCGATGGTGCCAGCTACCAAAGCCGGGGCCACCGTGATGGTAATGACGTTGGACACCACAGGCCCGCACGGCCCCGAGGTGGCCCGGCGGCGGAAGTAGGTGGTAGCCGCTAGCTGGCCCGGCGCATACGTGGCGCTAGTGGCGCCGCCAATGGCCGCCCAGGTGGCGTTATCCGCCGAAGATTCCCACTGATAGTCGATGGTGCCGGTACCGCCCGTGGCCGCGGCGGCGCTGGTGAGCGGGGCCGGGGTACTGCCCGCACACAACGTTTGATTGGCTGCAATGCTGCCGGCCGTCAGCGCTGGCGTCACCGTAATCGTAACCGTGTTAGAAGCCACAGCAGCGCACGCCCCAGAGCTTACCTGACGGCGGAAATAGGTAGTGGTCGTGAGTGAGCCAGGTGCATACTCGGCGCCGGTAGCGCCGGCAATGGCGGTCCAGGTTGTGTTATTCAGGGAGGACTCCCACTGATACACAAACTGCCCGGTGCCGCCCGTTGGCGCGGCAGTGCTCGTCAGCGGTGCCACGGCACTGCCCGCACACACGGCTTGGTCGGCGGCAATGCTGCCCGCAGTAAGCGCTGGTAGTACCGTAATGGTAACCACGTTGGAGGGCGTAGTGGCGCAGGGGCCAGAGCTTACCTGACGACGGAAGTAGGTGATAGTGCTCAGGACACCCGGCGCGTACGTTGGGTTGGTAGCGCCGGCAATAGCCGTCCAGGTGGTGTTGTCAGCCGAAGATTCCCACTGGTAGGCAAACGTGCCCGTGCCACCGCTGGCCGCGGTGCCAGTGAGTGGGGTAGGCGTGCTACCCGCGCACACGGTTTGATCGGCCGCAATGGCACCGGCCACAAGGGCTGGCGTCACGGTGATGGTGACGACATTGGACGCCACCGGCCCACAAGTGCCCGACGTCGCTTGGCGCCGGAAAGAGGTAGTAGCCGTGAGGGCACCCGGCGCAAAGGTGTCGCTGGTAGCGCCGGGTAGGGCCGTCCAGGTGGCGTTGTCCAGGGACGATTCCCACTGATACGTAACCGTGCCGGTGCCGCCCGTGGCCGCGCCCGTGCTGGTGAGCGGTGCGGGCGTTACACCCGCGCAGATAGCCTGATCGGCCGCAATGCCACCGGCCACCAGTTCGGGTAGCACGGTCAGCGTCACCACGTTGGACACCACTGGCCCACACGAGGCGGAAGTCACCTGGCGGCGGAAATAGGTAGTAACTGGCAGTACACCGGGCGCGTACGTAGCACCGGTAGCGTTCGGTATGATGGCCCAGGTGACGTTATCCGTCGAGCTTTCCCACTGATAGCTCACCGCACCCGCGCCGCCGCTGGCGTCGGTGGTACTCGAAAGCGCGGCGGGGGTAGCACCAGCGCACAGCGTCTGGTCGGCACCAATGGTACCGGCCACCAAAGCCGGCGCCACCGTGATAGTCACCACGTTGGACACGGCTGGGGCGCAGGCTGTGCCCGCACTCGCCTGGCGGCGGAAGTAAGTGGTAACAGTCAGAGCACCGGGCGCATAAGTATCACTGGTGGCGCCAGCAATAGGTGCCCAGGTGGTGTTATCCAAGGACGATTCCCACTGGTAGGCAACGGTGCCACCCGCAGCCGGTGCTGTACTAGTGAGCGGCGCAGGAGTAGCGCCGGAGCAAATAGCTTGGTCAGCGGCAATGCTACCAGCCACTAGGGCGGGTAGTACGTTGATGGTGACGTTATTGGATAGCACAACACAGGGACCAGAGCTGGCCTGACGGCGGAAGAGAGTAGTAACCGCAAGCGGGCCGGGCGTGAGTGTTTCGGCCGTAGCGCCGGAAACAGGAGCCCAGCTAGTGCCATTATCGGTGGAGGATTCCCATTGGTAGGCAATCTGTCCGGTGCCGCCTGTTGCTGCTGCCGTGCTTGTCAGCGGAGCGGGGGTAGTGCCGGCGCATACAGTTTGGTCGGCGGCAATGGTGCCGGCCGTCAGGGCAGGCAGAATGGTAATGGCTACTGAGGCAGTAGCGGTAGAGGTGCAATAAGGACCTGAGCCGTTGGGCAGCAGTAACTGCACGCTCCGCCGAAAATAGGTAGTGCCGACTGGTAGATTGTTTGGGGGAGTGTAGCTGGCAGCGGTAGCCCCGTTAATGGGGGTAAAGTTGGTATTGTCCGTTGACGATTCCCATTGGTAAACGCCCGGCAAACCGGCGTCGCTCGACGCATCGGTTGTACTGGTGAGAGCGGCCGGCGCGGTGCCTGCGCACAGTGTTTGAGGGGCGGAAATGCTACCCGGCTCGGGGAGGTTTGGCACCTGAATACTACCCGAGCTTTCACGACAAAAGCATTCGGTTGTGATGCGCAGCGTTACGGTGTAAACGCCAGGCGTAGCATAAACATGAACGGGATTCTCCTCGGTTGAGGTTTGGCCGTCGCCGAACTGCCAGGCGTAGGTTTTTCCGTCAAAGTCAATGTTTGGGGCCGTGAAAGTGATTTCACGGCAGCCCGTTATCTCCGCACCAGGACCCACGCGCAGCAAAGAGCTTTGGTTGAAGTTGACCAGGCCCAGGCCACTCAGCCCACTGCCTAGTTGCAGGCTGTCACCGGCATAGCCAATGGCCGCGCCTACCGAGTCGGGGTAGGAAATGAAGCCCAGGGTCGACTGTCCATTGCGGGCCACGTAAATCTTCCCATCCGGCGCCGCCTGCATGGAACCCAGGTCGGCGGGGGTAGTCTGGTTGAGGGGAATATCCTGTTTGTTCGTTGGCCCCTGGCCGCTGATATTGAATTGCAGCAGCTTGGGCGGGTTCATCACTGTGGCGTACAGCTTGCTACCCGGCACAAACTCCACGCCGTAGTACTTGCCTTCTCCGCTGTCCACAATAAATGGCGTATTTGGATTGGTACTCACCTGGCCCGTGCCCGTATCGAAGCTGAACAGCTCTACTGTGCTGGTGCTGTCGCCTACTACTTCGCTGTAACGGGCCAACGCCAACTGCCCACCCTCGGGCGTTATCTTCATCTGGCCCTTGTAGCCCATTGGAGATACGCTCTCTGCGTGCAGTGAGCCCACGGTCGAAATTACCGGATTTGGCTGCCCGTCTACTATAGCCTGAACACCGTTAATCGTTACACGATAAGCCAGGAAGGCGTCGCCGCGGTTGTCGTTGCCGGAGGTTGCATCGCCCCAGCCGTGCGCGATAACCCAGATGTCGCAGCCGTTTTTGTGGAAAACCCCCGAGAGCTTCTCCGCCGTACCGCGGGCCAGCGGCGTGTTTTTAGTGGCGAGTATCACCGTACCAGGGCCTCCTCCAGCGGGAATCTCAATTTCCGAATAGCTCAGCCCTACCGTGCTGTTCAGGGTGAAGAGCAGGTAGCGCGTTGGCTGGCCGGGCATCACGATGCCCGGCCGCCGGATGGGTAGGGGACCATCGGTATTGTTGACGTTGCCCGCTAGGCCCGTGCCGTTGGTCATCACGCTGCCGTCGCCGTTCCAAACGGTTTCGCCGTTGCTGTAGAACAGGATTTTGCCGTTGGCATCCGACATAACCCCGGCGCCGGCGGGGGCCACCATCTGGCCATCCGTCAGCACCGTAGGCGGAATAGAGTCGGTGGCCTGGTTGAAATCGAGCCCCGCCTTATTACCGAAGTACCAGGTATTGGCAAACTTCTCGTCTGCCGCGCATTCCGGCGGGGGCGCCGGAGCTTGTGCCAGGGCCGTGGTGGCCATGCCGCTCAGCAGCAGCAGCAGCAGCAGCGTCAGCAGCCAACTTCCCGCCGTTCGTACTCGCCTGTTCAGGCGCTGGTAGCCAGCACTGGCTGGCAGTCCAGGCTTGGCAGTAGGCAAGAACGAAGTATGGATAGCAGGTGAAGTATGATAGAGTAGTTCTGCGGGCATAGTGGGGCGGGTAAGTGGGCGGGCAAGTAACGTATACTCAGAAAGAAAAGTACCTCTCGCCGCCTTCACGAAATGAAACCGGGCGCTCTAGTTACTTCACTGCTGAAAAACGCAGCCAGCCAGTCTCAGTAAAGCTACGCACTGACCGCCAGCTTTGTGCAACGCAAGAGGCGAATAGTGCAGTGGTTTACTGCCCATTGCGCGCTCTGGATCAGCATGGTGAGGCTGTTGTTACTGCCCTCGTGACAGATTGAGCTACGAAAGCAGGTAGAGACGCAACATCTTGTGTCTCGTCGTTGAACAGCTTGCGCTACAGCGCTGACTCAACAACATCAGCAACGACGAGACACAAGATGTTGTGTCTCTACCTGCTTTCTCACTTCGCTTTACGACGGGTACAAGGCAAGGGCCACGCCTATTGCACCACCAGCCGGCGGGTAGTGCGCTGGCCGGCTGCGGTTTCGGCTTGCACCACGTACACGCCAGCGGCGCGGTTGTGCAGGTCGAGGTGGTGGGTGCGGGCGGTGGCGGCGGAGCGGTAGAGCAGGCGGCCCGTCACGTCGAACAGGGACACGCGTACGGGGTCGGGGGCTTCCAGCGTAGCCAGGCCGCGGGCTGGGTTGGGGTAGAGCTGTACGGCCATGAGCAGGGTAGGGGCCGTAGGCGTGTCCGTTACCACGGCGCCGCGCACGCCGTAGGCTACCATGCCCCCGCTTTCGAGGCCAATGAACAGCTCCGGGCGCTGGTCGCCGTTGAGGTCGGCCACGGCGGGTGCCAGGTGGTTGATGGTGCCCTGCCCCAGCCACGTGGGCTGGTAGCGGCCCAGCAGCTGGTTGTAGAACGTTTCGGAAAGCGGCGTGAACGCCCCTTGCTGCGCCCGGTAGTTGGAAAACAGCAGGATGCGACCTTCACTATCAGTCACCAGCAAGTCAGGCTGACCATCGGCGTCGAAATCAGCTACGGCGGGGTGCAGGTTGTAGGCGCGGTTGTTAGGCGCCGCTACGTTCTTGCTGTTGCGGATCCGGCCAAAATCAGCATCAACCAGCACAAACGCCTGACTCAGATTGGCGGCGCCCGTGTTGCGGTAGTAGCGTAGGCTGGTAGCGGCTTGGTCCTGAATGTTGGTACCGATAAGCAAATCCGGGCGCCCGTCGCCGTCCATGTCCGTAAAGCACGGCGCATCGTCGATGTAGTTGGGTAGGTTCTGAATAACCTGCGCCGCAGTCAGATTGAAGGCAGCCGGCTGCCCGGCGGGGGCCGTGTTCAGCAGCACTCGCAGCTGACTGGTAGGCGCGGCCGTGCCGTTGGCGTTCATCGGAATCACCATCAACGCCAGATCGGGGCGGCCGTCCTGGTTGAGGTCGGTGAGCAGGGGCCGGATACCGGCATAGCGTTGCGTCGACAGACCAAGGTAGTCCTTGGTCATCAACTGAAACACCGGCTGCGTAGCCGTGCCCGTGTTGCGGTAGTACGTCAGTGAGGCCCGAAAAAAGCCTTTGGCGCCGTTGCGGTTGGTGCTGCCCACCAGCATGTCCAGCAGGCCGTCGCCGTCGAGGTCGGCGAAGGTAGGGGCGGCGCCTTCCCCCGTGTCTATTATACCACGCTGCAAAAAATCGTTCTGTCGATAAGCAAAAGCGGGTACCGCGCTGGCGCTGGTGTTCTCGTAAAACGCTACCGACTGCGTGGTATTAATCGTGTCTTGGTTGTCGAACACGCTGGGCGTCACCACCAAATCGGGGTGGCCGTCGAAGTTCACGTCGAGGTGGTAGGCGGTGGGGTAGTTGGCCACGCGCACAGGCGTGGTGCCGCTGGGGAAGCTGGCATTCAGGCCGGCGCTGCTCATCAGGGCCGAGGCGGCGGTGCCGTCGTTGCGCAGGCTCACCAGCTCGGCGCAGTAGTCGCGCCCTACCAGGGCATCCTGGTCACCGTCGCCGTCGAGGTCGAGCAGCGTAATGTTGTGGCCGCCGGTGTGGGCCGTGCCTGCCGGGCGGCAGTAGGTGTTGTTGAACGTGAACGACGTGCACGAGGTAGCACACGAGGCAAAGCCGCCCCATTGCTGGGTTTCCAGCTGAAACTGCAACCCCCCGCAGGCCTCGGGGCTACTGTTGTGGTAGTACTGCACCACCGAGCTATTCCCGAAGTCAAACGTGACGATGTCCAGCCGGCCGTCGCCGTCCACGTCCTGCACGTCGGGCATGTTATAGCCACCAGGCAGAATATTACCCTGAGAAGTGGGATTATTGAAAAAGCTGAGCTGCTCGCTCACCAGCTGAAAATCGGGCCGACCACCGGCACCCACCACGTTGCGATACACGGCAATGTTGCCGCCCGCCGACGTAAACAGGTCCGGCCGGCCGTCGCAGTCGTAGTCGCGCAGCAGCACCCAGTTCAATAAAGTGCTGGGAAACAGCGCCTCATACTCTGGGGCGTACTGGTAGGCGCGGCCGGTGCTGGTGGCCACGTTCAGAAACGTGAGCGAGCGGTTCGTGACGCGGTCGAACAGGTAGAGGTCGGGCTGCTGGTCGCCGTTCAGGTCGATAGCCGAAAACTGGGGCGAGTTCAGGCCGCCCGCCCAGGCGTTGGGTAGGGTTTCGGTGCCGTGCACTACTTTTACGAGGTCGGGCCGGCTGACCAAGCCAAACGGTATGCTGGTTTGAGCAGCAGCCACCAACGGACCAGCTATTCCGAATAAGAAGAGTAGAAAACGGTTCATTGGCAGCTGTTTTGGTAGTTGCAACGCACAATCAAGTCACTAAAGTACTTCAGTAGCTTCCATGGTAGATACAGCGGCCCTCTACGCCCGGTTCCTTCAGTGCACCGCCGTCAGCACCGATTCGCGCCAGGCGCAGGACAATACCTTGTTTTTTGCGTTGAACGGTCCCAGTTTCCGGGGCCGGGATTTCGCCCCCCAGGCCCTCGCCCAAGGCGCCCGCTACGCCGTGGTAGACGATGCCGCGCTGGCCGCCCAGGCCCCCGACCGCTACACCTATGCCCCCGACCCATTGCTGGCGTTGCAGGAGCTGGCGCAATATCATCGCCAACAGCTCACCATTCCGGTGCTGGCCATCACGGGCTCCAACGGCAAAACCACCACCAAAGAGCTGATCAACGCCGTGCTGAGCCGGCGCTACCGGGTGCAGTACACGCGCGGCAACCTCAATAACCATATTGGCGTGCCGCTCACGCTGCTCAGCATTCGGCCACAGGAGCACGAGCTGGCGATTGTGGAGATGGGCGCCAACCACCAAGGCGAAATCGCGCAGCTCTGCGAGCTGGCCGCGCCTACTCACGGCCTGCTCACCAACATCGGCCGCGCCCACCTCGAAGGCTTCGGCGGCGTCGAAGGGGTAGCGAAAGGCAAAGGAGAGCTGCTGCGCTACCTGGCTGCGCACAATGGCACCGCCTTCGTAAACACCGCCGACGCCAAAATTGCCGAGTTGGCAGTTGGCGTAGAGCGGCAGGGGTCCTACCCTGGTGCCAACGATATATACCCCGCCACGCTGCTGCCCGCCGCCGCCTCGGCCGTCCACCTTCGCCTGTTCGATGGCACTGAGGTAGCCGCCCAAATCACCGGCGACTACAACTTCCCGAACCTGGCTGCCGCCGCCGCCGTGGGTGCGTATTTCGAAGTGCCTACCCCGGAAATTGCCGCTGCCCTGGCCGCCTATGCGCCCACCAACAACCGCTCCCAGCTGGTACGAACCGCTCGCAACGAGGTGGTGCTGGATGCCTACAACGCCAACCCCAGCAGCATGGCCGCCGCCCTGCGCAGCTTCGCCGCCCGCCCTACTCAGGCCAGTGGCAAAGTGGTTATCCTGGGCGATATGTTTGAGCTAGGTGAAGAAAGCAGGCGTGAGCATGCTGAAATCGGCCATATACTTGCCGACCTACCAATTGACACAGCAATAGTGATTGGTCAGGAAATGAAGAATGCAGCGCTAACGAATATTGTGGCAAAGCACTTTCCTACCAAAGCCGAAGCCGCCGACTGGCTGAAACAGCAGCCGCTTCAGAACCAGTTAATTCTGATTAAGGGTTCACGTGGCATGGGGCTGGAGACGTTGCTGGAGTTGGTATAAATTTATAGCTAGCCGTTGGCTGATGGCAATCCAAGCGTGTGTTTGTGTTACTACTGAACGGTGTAGAGACGCATACTTGCGTCTCATCGCGTGCGCCGCTAGAAATCGTTTAGGCGCCAGTCGTTCAACGACGAGACGCAAGTATGCGTCTCTACATCATTCAGTGTTAACTCAAACAGGTTCTTAAAACGAGAGCCAGCAGCCAACAGCTACTTCCCAA
>Ga0210040_10000833_pt1 | contig 49426 bp, 19 predicted proteins | sample CryGeyCG12114_NA_FD_185462 | JGI IMG/M metagenome (GOLD analysis project Ga0210040, IMG submission 185462) | Groundwater microbial communities from aquifer - Crystal Geyser CG19_WC_8/21/14_NA (SPAdes) (version 2) | ecosystem: Environmental > Aquatic > Deep subsurface > Groundwater | place: USA...
AAGACTAGCTGATGAGACTACCGAAAAACGATAAAAACCCCTAATTATTATTACTGGTTTTTTGTAATATTAACATAAATAATTCCTAACCCGGCTTCGTCGTAATACCCTCTTGCTGAGGTTTATTATTTTTACCTTGAGCTTGTTTTGTTAAAGTTTTAACTAACTAAGCAAATTTAAGTATAAAAGCAATGGGAGCCATCTATCAAACCTGATTTAAATGACACCAGCATCTACGAGATACCATGATACCATATATACGCTTTACTCACTCATGCGTAATCTGGCTAGCTGCATTCAAGACATTTGTTTGTGGCAATAGATAAAAACTATATGAAAGATTTTTATTGGAAGCAAAATTGTCATAATGACGCAAGTAACTCTCATTGATTTGGCCAAAAAGAAATAAAGCTAGCAAATGTAGGGACAATGAAACGTTAACGGCTATTTTGATTTTATTATTTATTTATATCAAGATGTGCAGGCATAAATAAATATATTTCTTTTACAAAAAAAAATTATATCATTTGGTAATTCATGTATTTTTCTGAAAATTAAAAAAATAGATGTAAAATCAAATTCGTGAATGTAACCGTTACCCGTTACATTTAAATGTTGTTAAATAAAACTCAACTTATTATGAATAATTCAAAGTCTACAAACTGGTAAAAACTGGAAATAAGAGCAAATCGCGATATTCTAAGTAAATACGACTGGCTCATATCTGTTTCAACTTCAAACATGTTTAATTTGACAAGTAAGAAGTTCATTAATGACTGTACAGAAATGCATACTAAAAGCGTACCATTTCTTGAGAATCTGATTGCGCATAGAACGCTTAAATATTTAGTATTTTACAAATTTCTAATTTAATTCTGTATTTTTCCTTTGCATGCTTCTTACATGTTTATTTCCCGTGGAACGTCACATTTTAGTGAAAAAGAAAGTAAAGATTTGTGAACTTTAACAAGGGCACGAAATATTTAAAAAATTATCAAATTGGTATTCTTAGGCATGAAACTGGTTGTGCAATCAAAAATTGTCGCATTTATATAAATTGCGCCTTCCACTGCCAATTTGACACTGTATTAAAGTGCACAGCGGCTTTGATTTGATTCGGGATTTCTTAAGCCGATTTTGTACTTTAGAGTTTTTTATTTACATTTTGACTGATTTAACTTGAAATTTTTTTAAAACAAAATGGATCCTTCATTTAAAAGCATTAAGAACGAAGATGACTTCTTCCACAGAAGAAAAAATCCTCAATACTTAGCTGCGATAGCAGGTAAAACTTTATCCTACCGCCCTAACTTCACAATTTTGGGGAAATTTCAGACTTTTAAATCTGGTTTCATATGACTAATTTGGTTTCAATTTTAGCCCACATTGGAGGCATGGGAATGGGAGCATGCATATTTTGGACAGGCACAAATCTTTCAAATATAATAAGTTCTGGCGATCTCGGAGATTTATCCCAAAAAGAACAATCTTGGATTAGCTCAATAAATTTCGTAAGTCAACTTATTTTACAAGTTATACTCAAATCAATGCCAAAGTTTCACAAGCATTCTTTTTTTCAGCTAGGAGCGATAGCTGCAGGTCCCATTGCCGGTGTAATTTTAGAAAAATTTGGCCGAAAAAAATCCATTCAAATTTTAACGCTTCCTTGTGTACTTGGATGGTTGCTGATGGCATGCTCTTATAATGTGCCAATGATTTGTGCTGGACGATTTATAACAGGTGAATTAAATTCAAAATCAGATAACTTTAAAAATTTTACCCATCCGGGAGTTTAAACTGAACGATTATTTTTAGGAATCTGCTGCTTCAGCATACCTCTTATAGTACCCTTGTATGTAGCCGAAGCGTCCGAGCCAGAAATTAGAGGCATGCTTACATCTCTATACATTGTAATGGCAAATATTGGAGGACTTTTTGTGTAAACAACAGCAATATTAAAAACCAATTATAAAACAAAACTGTCTTTGTAAACATGAACATTTTTATAGCTTTATGATGGGATCTTTCCTATCATGGAGATTCGGTACTGCCGGATGTGCAATGATTCCCATTCTTGGTCATCTTTTAATGATGTTGGTCCCAGAATCTCCAACCTATTTAATGGGAAAAGGGAGGCAAAAAGAAGCTAAGGAGGCCCTTATGTGGCTCCGAGGAGCTAAATTTCAAGAAGAAATTGACTCCGAATTAGTTGATGTTAGTATTTAGGCAATCCAATACTAACTACACATTAAATATCCAATCGAAGTAACTAACTTATTCAAATTGTCCTTATTTAGCTGGCTGAATGTTTCAATAAACGAGACGACGGATCCAATTCTGGATGGAATTGGAGATACTTTAAAGAAGCGGCTACACTAAAACCCACTTTAATTGGAATGTTCGTTGTCACATTAATGCAAACCACATTCTACAACGTCATTTTTGGAGCCATGGTACAAGTTTTCCAATCCACTGGATCCGGAAGCAATGAATATTTGTACACCATGATTCTTGGAGGGGTTCAATTGGTAAGAAAAACAAAAATAATCCTTGAAATTCTCCAACTTTCCTTTTAACAACCCAAATAGTCGATATTTTTAGCTACAAATAATAATTTGGTATTTTTCACGGCCATAGATGGCGTCCACGATCCCCACATTCATCGTTGACAAAGTTGGAAGACGAATTTTACTTTTGTCTGGCTTGTGTGCCATTGTCCTATGCATTGGCTCATTGGGTGCATATTTTCATGTCAAACGAATTAATGAAGCGGCTGCGCTGGCGTATTTGTCATGGATGCCTCTGTGTAGTTTGATTTTATACTGCATTGTTGAGTCTATCGGAGTATCATCGATTGTGTACATTCTTGTCGGAGAAATTATTCCACCAAAGACTAAAGGTAATTTTAATTTTGCTTTCCAGTAATGTATTAGTTGGTTAGTAAAGCCGGTTGTTAATTTGTTTTTGAAATAATTCTCCATTTACAGGTCTTTCGGGAATGATTGTTGGAGTGTGGGGTAGAGTTGCAGGATTTTTCATGATTTTCATCTTTCGAGATTTGATTTCAACGTTTGGAAATGATGGTGCATATTATTTTATTGCTGGTCTTAATGCCGCTGTAGCGTTGATAGCATATTTTGTTATCCCGGAGACTAAAGGTAAAAGCTTGGATGAAATTAACTCTCAATTCTTACGTCATGAATAAAAGTTTACAATGGAGTATTCAGTGTGATGGGAAGAACAAAAGGTTATTTTGCATTAGCATTTTAAATGGCTTAGTTAGAGAGTTATTGAACAAGAAAGGTGACTTTTGTCTTACGTTTGTTTTGTTTGTATATACAATAGTTAAAAGGCTCGCAGGTAAAATATTCAGAAAAAGGAGACCGAAAAATAGGTCAAGATTGTCCAGTTCAATCTCGCTAGGTTTCACTTTCTCTCATGGGTTCTTGTAGTATTATTGCTATATCAGGGTATAAAATTCTCGAGCATGGTTGAATTCGTTAAATTGGCCCGTAGAGAGGAAAATAAAGGTGAAGTTAGATTACATTTTTACGACGCCAATGCAATGTTTCAAGGCGATTTGCCTTAAAATCCACAGAAAATCAGACGAGATTGGTAGAATTATTTTACTGCGTCTCTCGTGAAAACAGTTTTATTTGTACAATTCTGTTTTGTAGCAAAACATGCCGTATAAATTAAATGTTATCTCATGTTTTCTCAATAATCCGGTAATTTACAGATAACTATTTTCTATGTACAGAACTCATTTGTAACATACTTGCGTGTAAGACTAGATGTTATTTGTAGAGTCTATGTACATTTTCATGGCAGAAATCAGTATTTCGTACTGCAAATACACCAGTGCCTAGCACAGCGTAAAAACAGAATGTCAAATACATCGTTACTTTGATTCATAAACGGATATTTGTACTTGAGCACAGTATTTACGAAACGAAGCCTGAGAAAAGTATTAGGCATGTACTTAAATTAGTCAACAATATTATTATAAAAGCTAATTTGAAGGTTAACAAAAAAATAAATAATAATTGATTGCTAAAATGCCTTCTACCAAAACAATAAAAATTCTTCATTTTTACACAGCCTAAAATTTTAAAACATGAGTTTTTATATAAAGTCGAAAAATAAACAAGAAAAATCAAGTACCACTCAAGACTTGTATAAAACTTGTATATCTTAAAAAACATTATGATTAGCGTTGAATAAGCATCAATTCAGTGTGGAGTATTTTGCAACATTTAAGGCATGCCACAGCCAAATAACATACTTTTATATAGTATTTACAAATTCACGTAATATCGTTATTTTCGTAAGACATTTCAGCTTTGGTTCTTCTAAATAAATTATTTTTTGGCTTTCTGTGTATAATATTTTATTCCAACAGGGACAATCTTTAGTCAGCAGATTCTAATCCATCACAGGATTTGGACTTTACTGGTCTGTAAACAAAACGGGAAAATAAACTGCATTAAATACCAATTCCCAGAAATAAAAAATATTTATTCCAAAATACTACTAAACTATACTTACATAGATTGCTTTGTAACAGCCCGTCTTGAAACTTTCAATACAACATCTCCAGTTTTAATCTTCTTAAACATCCCTATTGCCTCTGCATGGGAAAGACCTTGCATTGGAAACCCATTCACAAAGAGAATCTCATCACCTGTAAAAAGCCATAATAAATTATGCATCAAACATTCAACAACACCGTTTCTCATACTCTATTCTCAAAACTCAAACGGACGTCGAATACACACAAATGCATGTCCCATAGCATTGCATTCCCTCCGTTTCAATTCTGCGCGGACTATACAATGAATGACAAACTAAAAAGAAAAGCATAACTTCAATTTAACTTTAATTCCCCAATGATTTGCATTCACAACAAAAAGTCATAATACGAAAGCCATCCTATTCCCTACCTACCTACATAAACACAATATACTTCTATATTCAAAACTTGAATAATACCCCCACCAAATCAAAACATATAATCAAATCACTAACTATACACAACCCAGAGCTATTGTGTACCAAAACAAATACTCACCCCCTTTTTATTGTACAAATAAAACATGAATAGTTTAATAATTACAGAGCATACAACATTTTTGTTCTCAAAATTAACACAATGCTCTCCATTCCGAACTGTAATTAACTCACTTTACTCCAAAAAAATCCCAGAATGAGAAAAATATTAGCACAATTAACTACCACTCAAAAACCCTACTAACTAGCTCACAAAAGCAGTACAATACAATGAACCTTCCCAACTTATATAAGGCTTACCTGAACACAAAGAATTCTGCTCAGCTGCTTGGCCATTGGGAAATATTGTTTTCACGAAAATGCCAAGATTTCCTTTGGGAGAGTCTTTTCCGCCAACAATGGAGAATCCAAGTCCCTTCTTGCCTGGTCCCTTCTGGAAGCTGACCGTATACACCGCTGTTTGCACAGGGACGGCTTTTTGTTTGCGCGGTAATGTGCACAAGTTGGTAGTTAAGTAGTAATTACCCGAAGCATTTTCGACTCCACTACCACCACTACTACTGCTGCAGTGAGGTTGCGGATACAATCGAGAAATCACATCGTCAGCATCTGTGTTATAGTACGTGAGCGTACTATGTCTTCGATTTCTGGGGATCCCTTTGGCATGAGAATAAGGACGCAGGAAGTTGTGTGACAAATCTAAAAGAAGTGAAAATAAACGGCCAATAAGTTACCAATGTAATGCACACAGTATACAGCATTGATTGGAAAAGGGAGCCGATGATAGGAGTACAGTGTAAAACGGTATCATCATCAGATCGTTATCACCCTCTCAATGGGAGAATGGATGAAAATCTCTTTTACTTACTATTGCCATTTGGAAGACTACTGGTATCGCTAGAACCATCAGCACCTGCATCACACGGTTTCATTCCAATCTCGGCTAGTGAAGAGTCTTCTTCATTTTGTTCTCTGATCGGATGTTGAGAGCCGCGTCGAATACTCCCTTGATTTAAAGTCCGCTCTGCTCCTAAATATCGGTGGGAATCACGTACTTTCACCAAATTTGGCAGATGCTCAATTGAAGATGTCATTTTGGCTCCAGCTCCACTACTACTCACAGAGGCATGTGCATCTGGAATTCCAGGTTGGTCTCGGCTCACTTTCACTGTCGGGGTCGTTCCCCCACCAGCGCAATTTTCCCGTGCAATTAGAAGGTCTAGTTGACACGAATGACGGACCTTTGTTTCCAACAGTTGGGACACGTCTTCAGGACTCAAGCCACGGACTCGGCTCCCATTTATATTTACAATCTCGTCTCCCACTTCCAGTCGCCCGTCTCTGAATAGCCGGAAAGAGAAATATTGCCAGCTTAGTTTCATATATTACTAAATGTCTGATATACACTGTGCTGGGAGTAATAATGAATGATATAAGTTGGTAGGAAAATACGAGGCTTTAAAGTTCACAATCTTCAATGTAATTTATTTTTTATGGAGGTTGCTAAGTTCGTTTGTACTGTAATAATAATAATGTTGCAATTTTGACAAACGCTCTATGATAATAATAGCATTAAGTGCAAAAGTGTGCAGATGATATTAAAATTTTGCATGCAGAGAAACGGAAACTAACTGTTAAATGGTTTGAGCCGGATGAATTAAAGTTTCCTTATGTAAAGTTGTGGGAAATTCCCTGCTCTTATTTCTCAAGTAGATTAAGCTGCAAATGAAATATTGCACGAGAACTGCTACTACTCTTAATGTGAGAGATGAGTAGTTTGTTATGTGAAAGTTTTTCACTACCACTGTACTATTCTGGCAACAAATTTAAGGTTCCTGACCTACTGGTACTAATAAATAAGTCGCAATAAAAATCCACAGAAAACAAAAATCGCTAATTAAAATCCTTAACTTTTTTTACATGGATGGACTTCTGCACTACAATGCTATTGTAAAAATCACAATGACATATCCATCTACAAAAATTCACGTCCTTTACACTCTAACGTCGGGTGAACTCAACCCATTGTTACTTGTGACCATAAATGAACTTCAATACTACCTCCCTGACTTAATAATGACAAAACAATATAAAACAACATCGCAAAACAATGCATTCTATTGCACAATGACTAGCCCAAACAAATACGTTCAATACCTAATGTACCTAAACAAACAATACAACCAACATTTCCTGTCAACAATAAAAAACTTACCGCTGTACAGCTGAGCCTTTCGTAATATCTCCAATCAAATGCTGGAAAGTGCCACTGTCACAATTCACCCTGATAAAAAATCCCAAAGGGTCATCAGCTCCCTTCACCACATTGAATAGAAAAAACCTTCTGTTCGTATGCACTTGCGGTGGCTGCTGAGGCGGTACAAACGTCTTATTTAACTCTGAAATGGGAGTAGTAGGCTCCGAACATGAGATCAATTCATCCCCTGCATACGAGTTCCTAGTAGGACTCTCGAGAAAAGTTCTTGGGACCGAAGTGGAAGTACAAAGTCGAAAAATTTCCCTACTCTCCAAACAACGAATCCGTGTTCTAGTCCTACTCCTTTGGGTAGTAGCATAACTTGGCACCGAAGAACACATCGGCATACAATATGGAGACAATGGTTCATAAATATTCTCACTATTCTGGTGATTCCCCAAATGTCGCCCATTGTTCTCCCTATCCAAACTAGCCAAAGTCCTTTGTAGTGAACAAGACTCCGTGTTTACATTACTGTTGTCCCGACCATCCGGATGTATAGAACTACTACTCGTAGTTGCAGCATATCTTGCAATGATTGCATTAGCAAGGTCACTTTTCCTGCGAACTATTGCTGTTTTTGACTTATTCAATTGTACCTGAGGAGTATGTTCAAAATCCCATGGGAAAGTCCTCAACGGCATCACAGACCCTTGGTGGTTCATCCCATCCTCAGTTTCTGTCCCTTCTTCAGCAGAAATAACAACGGCCGGGATTTGCGTTTGAGATCCACCACTCTCACCCGAAAGGCTGAGAACATCCTCCCCACTATTTTTACTACTACCACTACTGCTCGTTCCCGAGCCCTGCTCATTGAGATTCAAATGAGGATTGGTTTCATCAGCATTCTTAGTGCTGTCAGAATCATATCCGGACTCATTAGACGAGATGTAAGTGGAGCCTGCCACGGTAACTGTAGACGCAGTTCTAGACGACACGACACTTTTCCCTTGACTTAGGTTCTGTTGACTTTGACAATTTGATTCTCCAAACTGACAAGGAGGGGACCCTTGTTCTCCTTCATTATCATTGTTTCTCACCTCCTTGTTATTTTCTGAAGTAGTTACACAAGGGACAACAACACTGCTAGTTTCTGTCACACTGTTATTTGGAACATTCATTTTATCACTACTCCCATTCTTGCAAGACTCTTCACTTTGATAGCAGTATGAGGAGCGGAGGGAATCCAACATCTCACAACTGCTACTTGCACTCTTCACATCTATTCGAGAACATCGTGCATGGGCTGAAACTGACCGTGTCACTGTAGCAGTATTTTGGCGAGTGGCTCTAGTCACACTATTTGTAGTGACAGGACTATTACTGCGACTACGATAAGACACAGAGCTGGAATGTCGTCTCACTCGCTGGAATAAAGATGCTAGGCGAGAGCCACTACTGCTGGATGTCAACTTGGTAGGTTTAGTCACACAATTATCTTGTGTGTTGTTGTTAGTCATACCAGTCTCGCTACTGTTATCCTTGTTTTTCTTGGTATTTTGGTGTTTGGTAGGAGCAAGTAACGTTGAGTTGGCCACAGCCAAGTGAACACTGTCACTACTGAGACTACTCACTAGTAGTTTGTTGTGTTGATAGTGCATAGACTCCTCAGGCAAAACAGCCAACTTGTTTGGAATAAAGTGGTGAGGAAAACCGAACTTTTTTGAGAGGGGCGACGTGACGTCACTTCCGACCAAGGAGGCAATATTATCTAAGCTGATAGCTTTCTTAGCACTGCAGGGTGAACTGGATGAGCCACCAATGCTAGAACATGGGGAGTTTGAGTAATAAGCGGACGCACCCAACATTAGCATCTTACTCCTACTATTATTATTATGACTACTGCTGGTACCACTACCACCACTATTGTTTGTTTGTAGCTCATTATTATTGGACGAGGGGGAGAACTGGTATCCGTCTTTACTTGCTGCACTTGTTGTAATAAAGTAGCGTCGGTGTTTGGGAGAAAAATCTAAATCACTTGCAGGATCATCACCTGCCACATATGAAGGCAGTGTGGAAGTAGAGCAGCTACGGAACAAAGGAGATGTCTTCGTTTGTCTCTGGGCAGTCGAGTTGGATGAGTTGTTATTATTGTTATTGTTATTATGAGTCCATTTTTTGGTGGTCAAACTCAGCTCATCCCTTCGACTAGTACGAGCTGGACTCTTTCCAGTTCTGGATAGAATCATCCCTTTGATTGACTCGACTCGGTCCACTCGTGACGACTTGGTGGGCTTCAATGTTGCACATTTCCGCACGTTAGCACCTTTACTGTTGATATAGAAATCATCGCCAAGACTGCTACTAGGCGTGAGGGAAGCTCTCATAGTTCTACTTGACTTTCTCCCGCAATCTCCTAAGTTTTCTTCCGAAGCGGATGGTTTCCGATGCAAGTTGCTACTTCCTCCGTAACTTTTTCGTTTTGTGGGTTTGCTCTCTTTTTTTAACGTACTTTTCCAACCTTCGTCCAACTCGTCATCTTCACTTTTCCACCCGCCTTTTCGCATGCTACTACTTTTTCTAGGCTTTCGCGACTCTTCTCTGTGTAAAGAGATTCGCCATTGTCTCTGTAGGGTATTCGTTGTTGAGGGTATATTCGACTCGGCTGGTTTAAGATTCTCGTCTGGAGTTGTATCCAAACGGGCGTCACCTGAATGCTTCAGAGTGTTCCATGTTTTGCCCATCTTTCTGCTCCATGTAGCAAATCCTGCAAACAATCAAGAGACAATGAATGACAAACGAAGGACACTTTATGCAACTAGTTAGGGAGTTCACGAATGAATCCCCCTAATGAGATCCCATGGTATGTAATGTTGTAGCAACAATAATAAGCGTATTATTATGATAATGGGGGAAGGTGGCAGTTCAAAGTTGCGTGCAAAATATCATCATCATTATGTTATCATCCCGTATCATCTTTTCATGTTATTAACGCTCTCTGGACAACCCAATATGGCCATATGCATGCACGTTTAGTTATAGAAACCATAATGTACACAGTACGTGCATGGTGGTTAAAAATGGTCATTCATGAATGCACATGCACTGTAATTACTATATCATCTGTAGGTAGTTGAACAGGTTCTACTACTTACTATATGTTTGTTAGTAATATGTAAAAAAGAGTTATATGAGCCAATATCCTTTTGGATTATTATGATAATGTTGATGTGTCTGTTAATTCGGCATGTTTAAGAAAAATTTACTATTCACGTAATACTCTAACTATGGGAGCTCGTGAAGTGCTTGCGGTGCACCCTAATAGGGAGTAAATGGCCTATCTTAAATTTCCATCGGAAGTTGGCTCTTCCCACCCTTGTTGTGTTATATGGACTTCAAATTTTATCGGTTGGGAGCAATCCTGTCTGACTCATCATGAATGTCTTTTATTGCAAAAAAATTGGTCTCGGACTCTTCTCCATTTTAGAGCGTTCCATGATAAAAACGTGTGTATAAAATCCACATGCTCAAGTTCACTCAACAGAATAACTAACTAACATTTTTGATACGTGCTCTCGTCACGCTACTAAAATTTCAGCTGCTCCTATTAAAACACTTATCGTTTCAACTTCATACGCTTCATGTAACAACGATAAACAGCTTTAATTTTTTCTAGATTTGCGAGCCAACTTGACAGACCTTTTTGACATTTGTATTATTGAAAATAATTTTTTGGTCCTTGCTCAAAAGGGGTTGACTTTTTTCTTACACAATGGTACCACTATTTCTCTGAGGCCCATATCAAAGAATGCACACAAGCAGAAAGAATAATATCTGGGTGCTGTCAACATTTTTTATAACACATTTTTATGTACAGAAAACACTATGTACTCTTCTAGACTGATAATACTCGAACTATAAAAACTAAATGAATGAGTGTGGCAGTCAGATTAGTGGTAATCAGTGACCAGTGCTTGTAAAAAGGTATCTAACTATAAGAGGTTAAATATTTCATTTAGTATAATATCCATAGTGAATACATCGTAGTTCTAAAGTTTTGTCATCTTGGAATTTCATTTTGCATCACCAGAGATTTATGCATTCCTTTTAAACCAGAAAATTCCATCGTCAAAAGAATTCCAACTCAAAGGATTTATGTAATGGTATAATACAGTTTTCAAGTGAGGATTACAAAAATGCTGTAACAAAGTTACCAAAGCTCATTGCACCCAAGGGCTTCTGAACCAATGTTCTCAAGACATGTAATCAACTGGAGTTGAGAAAAATGAAACAAAGTCTGTCCTTGCCTCAAGACATTTTTAGAAATGAGATATTTTTAAGTAGTAAAAAAATTAAGCTTTACGCTTTAAACATTAAAATATAGAACAATGCTCATTCTTGGAACTTTAACTAACCAACCAACTAACTAACTAACTATATAGCTAAATATAGTCTGGCACACAAACTAACTACTGCACAGTGAGTCAACCTAACTAACATAAGTAAACTTTGAGAAATTGATTAACAACGTCTGGTAAACTTTGCAAACTAGCGGAGAGTTCAATTTAGTCAAAGAAAACAAATGACAAGAGCGCAAGTTCGACAGGCTAATCATGCATGAATAAATAACTTTGTTCGTAACAGCGGGTGCTAACACACAAGAGTTACATAAGGAAATGATATTCGCTCGGCTACATTGTATTAACTAACTTTATTATATGCATGCGTAACAATATTGATTAGCCTCACACTATAAGTACTCCAAAAATAAAATACATTATGTATTCACGAAATGTAAATCGTTTTAGCCGCAAGGAAAAAACACACCAACTAAACGAATCCTGTAATAATATTACAAGTGACTTATATCTATATAGCGACGGACAACAACCAACAAAATAATTCTAGTTATGCCCTACTGCACCCCCACGTGAAATAATTACTATTGCATTTCAGGTGTACATAACCCACAATAGTAAGTTTTTAAATCATCAAGCATCCTACTTCCCCAGTGCAACTGAACTACTTTTAACAACCAATAGAAACATTCATCAACTAGTATTTAACATTCCAAGAAAAATGCTTTAATAATACTATAGGGCTTCAATTTCACACAAAATCATTTCCGATGCCTAAAAAAACTACTTACTCCATGCATGTAGTTTACAAATAGAAATGAAAGGGTTAACTGCATAATAGCGGTAACAAACTAACTAAGCAGCGCAATCCTCCCTTGGTAAAAAAATGCCTTTTCCTGTCAAGCATTCCAGAACGTCTTATCGTTCTTTCTATCACCTTCATCACTGGTATGATCGAGCCCTTGAGAGAAATTCCATTCCATTTGAAAATCAACTTTTATCCCCTCTCCCACTCACTGCTACCATTATGCCCACATTTTATGACAGCCTTGATTTCTCACATGCACAAGACATTAGGGAAGACAGGAAAGGAGCAAATAAATGGTACAGACCTTTTTTCACAGGAGTTTTCGGACTCTTCTCCCCTATTTTCACATTATTAGGAGCACTAGGAGTGGTGCTACCCCCAGAGCTATTATTTGCGCCTTTTATGTGCAGGTGAGTAGGTCGTTGAGCTCCATTAGTTTCTTGACTTTGTCCACCACTATCCTCCGAATTTGTGTCATTTCGGAGGGGAGACAAACTCATAAGGCAAGCTGCCGGTGGTGGTCTCTCTGATTTCCGTCTGAACAATCGCATTTTTATTCCGCGTTAATCCCCGTTAGTCACAATAGAAACAGTATTCCCGGCATGAAATTAGTCGGTTTGTTAGTTAGTTCACAGTCTTCATTGACTTCCCTCCCGTTGTCTTCATTAGCAAGGAAGAATCAAAGAAACAGCAATCTATAGAAAAAAATGACACTTTAGAATCGCTACAGATCTGAAGGCTGTCACAACACAACATGGTTTCAGTTGTCTTATCCCTACGTAATAGTTATATAGTTAGCTAGCTGCACATTTTTCATTTCAGGGGTGAGCATATACACGGTAACTGAATGAGCACAGCATGCTATTTAATGAACTAAAGGATGAAAAACGGAAGGACAAGAGACAACTCTACTAATGTTCATTAATGTGTGTACACACCGTGGGAAGAGAAAAAGGCGTGAAATGCCTGGAAGAGCACACACAGTACAACAGACTCGTCTTTCACTTTTCTGTACGCTTGTCAAAGTGACTTTATGAAGAATCCTTTTCAAATCACAGTGCTATGCTGGGTATTGTAAAGGAAGGTGTATCATCTCACCTCCTGTCACAGTGTGACTGATTAGAGAATGAGAGTTTCTCTGGATTTTATAAATGTCCCGTCCGTCAGTCCCTTTTACTTAAATTTCAGTCTTGTATGTTTAGCATAATATGAGCAAGTTACACATCTGCTTTCCCCTTATAATATTGGATGACAAAAACTAAACTTTTTTCTCAACTCACTATGACACAACTTAAGTTAGAGGAGTGAACCAGAACAATCCTTAATTAAAATGGCCAGCACAGGCATATATTACCAGCAGGGATGATATTCAAGCACAGACTGACTCTAAAACATAGGGGGCATGGTGCAAATGTACCAACTAACTAAATTGAAGGCAGCCATCCATGATCACACAGGTCATGTAAAGAGGTAATATGTATAAAGGCAACATTAGTCAGTGAGCAAGCATTACAAAGTTTTTTTTGTACGTACAGTTTAGCTCAGTGAGCCAGCTAAAATGTTGGTTACAATCTAATATAGATTATAAATTTTTACAGTCAGTAAATTTAGACAAAACTAGAGGTAGGTCTTTTCGATAACTTGTAATGTTTGTAGGTAGGTAGGTAGGTACCTTTAAATATTTTTTATCTCCATACGTAATACTTATGCAGAGAGCCAGCCAGAGGAGATTTTAAAGTGATAGGGTGTAGCTACAGGAATAGTAATAATTATTGGAGCATTTGGAAGTCAGTAAGTCAGTAGTTAGTTTGTAGTAGCTATCTAAATATACGATGTTTATGTTTTAACGTTACTCGCAGTTACTTACTAATAGCTAAAGCTATACTATGGTCAGGTGCTATGTCCCAGGAGAGACGAAAAAGTAAAATATTAGTATTAGCTTTGTGTTCCAGAAGCAATGGACTACAGACTTGACTTACATGCTAACTAACTAATATAAACCCTTTGAGTAACTAATATAGCTCGCTCCTTTTCACTCTGTACACAGTGCACTACAAATGATAATGATCTCTGGAACAAAAGCTTCCATTCTGATACTCAGAAACTGGCCAGCGTACCAAACAACATCAACAATAATCATAATCATAAAGCTGCTTTTCATACTACTGTGTACTAATAACAGACACCGGAACGAATGACTTATTATAATGTACTTTATACTGAACGTACACTACTTTGCAAGTTCAATGACTATAGTTCGTTAGTTCGTTAGCTACTTGCAATAATATTTAGTAGCTAACAGTATGAGCAAGGGAGATGAGTGGACTGATAAAGCGCTGGGTTCATTAGGTCACATTCATATCACTAACTGTGCCTGGTTCCCTATTCATGAATAAAAAGTAGTTTACAGTTTATACTAGTCAACTACAGGAGGAGTGAAAAAAATACAACAACAGATGATGAGGATGCACACTCTAGTTACAAAGTTGTTTTAAATAGACGCTATGGTGCTCCTCTTCATCAAAGGGTCAATTTTATCACCCATTTATCGCTACTCTTTTCCTCTTCCTCATCCTATCGCGTTCACTTTTTTGTCCTCCACGTTTTCTAATATACCCTATGCATGTAATGTACACTCACAATTGGGGAATCCTCCAAAGACGTGATGTACTGTCCCTTGCTTGCACTATATAAACTAGTTTGGTGACTTTTCCCTGCTCACGTATGCACATACATTTAGTTAGTTAGTTTTGAAAAAATGTTTTTTTTTTGTCCGTGGTAGCTCATCATCATTAAAAAATTAGATTTCCGGCGGTCTGTCTGGCGCGTGCCACTCCTACGTAATGAGATCTGTGACAGCAAACCATTTACATTCTAGAGTGGTTTTACTACTCAAATTGTGGGTGCATCGTACAATTCATCTTGAAGATTTTTAGACTGATTACGTACGTGAGTAGTCGTTGTGGAAATATTATCTTAAGATAAAATATTGATGGTATCCTGGTTCCGCTTTCACTACCTGTACCACAAGTGAAACGGGTAACGGAAACTTTCTAAAATGACCGTTTCAATTACTTTTACGAACCACTCAATTCAAGTATTACAAATTTCGTTAGTCAGTATGCACAGAATAAGTTTAAATTCCCCTTTGCACTTGTATATATATATTCATCTATCTTTGAGTTGGGTTACAGCAATTCTATGCTGCTCCAGTGGGAAGACCAGCTCAACCACAACTGTTCCATTAAAGGGCTCTTATCTTGGGAAACATTTTCCGAGGATGTGAGCCAACCATATTCTTGATCATCTTAATAATTAGCAGACTGTAACATAAGTTGAGTACAACAATTGTACCAAGTAGACATTTGGTGTTATTGTCCATAAAAACATAACCACCATGAGACATTTAAATTAAAGAGAACGGATGTTAGTTGATGCCAGCAAACTCACAATATTTCGTACAAAAAAGGATGCCATGAATATTAACGGTAATGGATTTTATGTGGTTTTCATACTATGTTTGTTGAATTCACAACAGCCAAAATGTTTACATCTTTGCACTTACAGCCATTTAGGTAGTTAGTTAGTTACTGACTCACTATACACAAAATATATAGATTTCCCTATTATAAAGGATAGGGTTCGGAAGTCACTAGGAATTGACTACAGCTTTAAACATTACAAGTGGATAATTGCTAAACGTGAAGTATTAAATTCTGCAAATATGGAAGCTAAGTTAGTTAGCAGTTAAAATAATGTTTTATGCGTCTAGAAACATTATAGCGAACGATTCTAACAGCCAACTAAAAGACAGCACAAAATTCATTTACTCTTTTATCGCCGTGCACTTTAACATACTATGACCTTATGAGCAAACTTGTGATTTCCATTCATATTGGAATTTTAAACCCAAGGGCTCCAGGAAAACCATGTTACTCACATAATTAAATGCATACAAATTAGCTCATCTTACCTACCTATGCCTACACACCCAAAAAACCAATCCAATTCTAGAACTATGAAAAGTTTCCGGGAAACTATAGAACCTAACGGCTAATCCATTCCAACCAAAATTATTATTACATGACTTCATTTATTGAGCACAGACATGCACAATGATTGGCATGTGGAAAAACGACGTTTTCCCGGAAAGACGAGAATTCAATAGAAAACCGATGAGGCAAATGAAACTGGGTCAATTTGTCACACAGTCCAACCTACAATAAAATAATGGATGCTCACACACACATACAAAAACAAATGTCAAAAATAATACAATGGCCTTTGCCACAGCAGAGTGACATGATGAGTTACGCTGTTCTGGAAAAATTTACATCATCCCAACTAACTAACTACACCTGACTTTTGATACGGACACAGAGACTAATTTATTAGCTACCAAGTCTATTTTAAACACAGGGAACAAGAATTATTGCCATGTTACATGCTTTGTGCTCACAAATCCCAGGGGATATCACTTCCCCATTGTTCCCTGTGTATATTATCATCATCATTATTACTACTACATAATACAGGTATCCTCTAAACCGCCTTGTAAAGCAAGGATTGTTAGATGCTGGATTTAGCCAGCTCATTACGTCTAATTACAGTTTGCAGCAGCTTTGTATCCCTAGTAATAGTTCTACTGGGATCCTTTTCATGTGGTTTAGTTTCCAATTCACGTAGTGTGTGTGAAAGCTAGTAAGTTCCAGTTATAATGTACTCATCGATGCTGGTGGCATCCCATAGTGAGAGGGAAAAACCATTGGAACCAATGGTGAGCAATTTTCTACTTAAGTCTAATTTCCCTATACCATAAACGCATGTCCCAGGCTCTCAGTTCAGACAAACTTCAAGTTCAAAATCTCTTTCTGACTTATGTTGTTGCGGTGAGTCTAGTAAATAACAAAGCTGGGTTCTTAGTTAGACACAGAGATGAAAATTAACCATTTTGTTCCAAACATGAAGATTCTCACGGGAAAACACAAGTAGTACAGTATTTATAGTTAGTTAGTCAGCTCCCCTAAATTTTCCCACCCTTGTATTTTCTTTGTCCAATCTTTTCACCTCTTTTTTCCACAATTTTTTTCCACACATTTGTATCTCTTCTTGGCCCAAATAACGCGAGTGAGTTTTTTTTATTGATGCAAACAAAAACACTCGTTTCATTTCTATTGAGAATTGACACTTGAAGTTTTTATGGGAACCCTTTTCACCCTATCACTTGACCGACTTGACGAGTGAATGACTATACATGGGTGTCAATTCATGATGAGGGATACGCAAGTGTATGTATGTATGTTCAGAATAGTAACTAACTAACTAACTAACTTTAGCTAGTTACTTACGAGGTGTATGAAAGTTTTAAATGCAGTGGTCATAATACGGCACCTACTTTCTCAGACTTTTGCGTCACTCGGAAGGACATAAAAAGTACTGCAGAAGACTGCAGAATGTGATCTCATTAATAAAGAGAAAAAACTTGAGTTTACTCTAGTGGTAATATCCTGTGCATGTGAGTATTCATTTCATTTAAGGAGAGCACGTAGATCAACCATCCACTAGAAGCTCTATCTTTCAACTCTAACTCTTCCTTTATCTCCAGCTGAGCCCACAGAAATAATAATCTAGCTCCTTTGTCTTGTACCAAACGAACTAATAAAAGTAGAACGTGTTCCCGAAAAGAGGCCATGTAATAAGTATTCAGCTTGGCTGGAATATTATTATGAACATGTGAGAAACTCATGTGGTTTAGTTATAGTTAGTTTGTAGTTCTGAATCCTTAATAAAAAGTTTTCATTTCACAAGTGTATTCCAGAGTGTGTTTGCTGTAGGTAAGTAAGTAAGTAGTACAAGCTAGTCTAGTTTCCAGTTTAATGAATAGTTACTTGTGAAATTAAATCTCTTCTGCAAGGTTCTAATCAGTGCTACCGGGCTTTGGAAAAAAACACTGCGGCATACAAGAATCAAAGGCTGGGGCTGCTCGACCTGTGGTTTAGAAGTAACCACGTGTAATAATTTTTTAACCTGTGTAATAAAAATACTAAATGCGAGCTTTCAATATGCACCCTTCTGATATATATCAACTCATTAGGCATAATAAAATCATAAAATCTAATATCCAGGAATTGCTTGACTTTGCTTTTGGTTGTTTTCTACAATGTTTAACACGGAGTAATTGTTTTTTCAAGTCTAGAAAGTATAACTACAGAGTAGCTATACCCTTTGAAACTAAAAGGTTGAAAAAAACACCAATTGAAAATAAAATTTTCCTTCATGTACACACTAACTAACCAAAGACCACTACTAACTAAAAGGTATCCAAAAACTAATTACTATATTTATTATTGCAACCAAATTAAATTGTATAAAAGACAGCTAGAATAGAAACTCTTAACACCTTTAATTACTCTCAGAGTTTAAATCCCTCAGTTAGTTAGCACTTAAAAGGCTGTAAAAAAGATTACACATGATGTTTCTCCAGCAGGATCCTAGCACAATTTTTTTGTCCATCTTAAAAAAAACTCTCACAATAAAAATAACCTACTCGGTTGTCAGACCCGCACTGTTCGTAAATCATGAACAAAACATGGCTTTTTTTCTATCCTCACCGTTAGTTAGTTAGTTAGTTAGATCTGTCTACCTTAACAATCCTAATATGCTGTGTGTATGTAGTAAGCAATTTGGAATTATTTTCTCCGACCTATCTTTTTCTTCTGTTTACACCACACAATAGCATCAACATAATTCAGAGAAATTAAATAGCAGTAAACTTCAATTTTTTTGTTGCCCCACGATTTTGTTTTTATCACCAGGATAATGGCAGACAAATACAGCTTATCATGACTCTTGTATTTTCACATGAAAGAAAGTAGTGCCTTCCCTGCTTTCATGCTTGAACGCAATATGAATAGTCACGGTTTTCAACTTGCACACAAACATAAAGGACACATAATATATTTCACGTAGGGGACTCATCATCATCATCAAACTCTAGTAATAGGCTTCTACAGTTTCCAATGTGTTTACACACCAACCACCACCATAATCCCTTTTTCTGAACCATGAACTTTTACATTTCAACAAGATTTGTGTCCTCCATAAGAAAAGCATTTACAGGTTTTACAAAATCATTGTCATCATCATACCCTTGCAAGCTGTGTATTATATAGTAGGATTTTAAAAAACCTTCAACTTTAAATCATCATCTTATGTCATAGTTTATGACTTTGGGAAAAAAGTTTTAACCATGTGGAATGGAAATCTCTGTTGCTACTCATTTTTTTTGGTACAAAACCATCCATATTTTTTCCAATGTTTGTGTTGTTTCTAATCCCCGCTGGGATACTTTGAACCTTCATTAGACTTGCACATATAGTGCGTGAATACATTATTGTTTATTTTACCTATAGCTAGGGATAATGTTACTGTTGAAGAAGCTTTTAAAATTCAAAACATACTTGTTAGCTTATATAGTAGTAGTGCAAACAAGACTAGTCTGCACGCATCTATGTAAATAATGTTAAAGGGGTGCAAGTAAGTAGTCCTAAACAGGCTATGTGAGCGTGAAGGTTTTGTTTACTGAAGCCACTCCAAGGGAATAATAATAACAATCATAATGCTGTAAAGATAATACGCTTAAAATTGTGAAAGGCTTATAGTCATATTATTGGCTTATATCTACCAACCCAGTAGTTTTTTGTGTCTTCTTACACGTATGCAAACATCAATACAAAGCAGCGGAATCATGCATGCGCTAACTGACTGGACATTGTATTACTCCCAAATATCACTGCACTGGCCAATTCACAATGGTTAAGAACTAAATATGTACGTAACATTGCATAGCCTACGGATTATGAAAAATGACTAAAAACTTATGTGCCCTCGTTTTTCCAGTACTTAACCTGACCCTCGTAATCCGTATTAACTAACCAACCTCCTTCTCATGTTGTCCATATAAGCGAACTAAATTTTAAAAACTCTGCATTCTAATCATTTCAGCAACCAAAGCTAGAAGGGGAAAAAACAATAAAAGCACATTGAACGTTTTGACCAAAAGTGCCAACTAAACTGACAGAATGATATAAAAAAGTTTACACACTGGTACAGCTGTCCCTTTACGTCAGTGATATCGTATGGTGCACTTAAATTAATTCCCTCATAAACTTTCAGGCATACCTAATTCCATTGACCTTAGTTTGTTAGTTACTACTACTGTCAGTTTCACTACTACCACTTCCATTGTGTGTGTCCAACAAAATGTTCACCCTAACAAACAATAATCAATGCAATGCGGAATTAGCAGTACACTTCCGCTCTTGACTCACTTCTATACCATAATAATCATTAAATCCAATTACTATTTCTGTGTGCAGAATAATCAAAGCGGCGGTGAAAACAGGACAGACTCATCAAAAGTAACCCGAAAATTCAGCTCAAGGTAATATATACTACACTAGTATACCCGGGTGAGCTCCGTATTATAATGATAGGGTGACAAAATTACAATCATAATCATAATAATAGGCGACTAGCTAGCTGCCAACATTTCCTAGTAGTCTGTATACAAATGGTAGAACAAAAGTGTTCATGCATACCACTAGGAAACTGGAGTGTTTTGATTAGCTTTTCACTTTGTGCATGAAACCGTTACAACTCGGACAGATAAATTCACCCTCTCCTCTCACATATATATAGCTTGCTGTATTTACGTTTCAATTCATCCAGTCAAGTATGAGCCCAATGAAGTGCTCCAATTTGTTTCTACTACTAAACTCTTAGATAGTTAGAGTGAAGTCTTTGTATACTATTTATTAGTGTATGTATCTGACTGAATACCATTTGTGGCTGTGCAAAATATATACCACTAAAGAAATTATAGTTGGAAAATTGGTGAGCAACTGACTCCTGAAAGCCGACTAAAATCAATATTAGCATTTAATTTAAGGCTTATGGAGAATGCTTGGAAGCAGCTAAAGTGAGCAATCTACTACTAACTAACATAGGATCAAAGGAAATATGATATCAGCATTACCAGTTCGTTGAAACGAATATTCCATCTGGACTGCATGGAACCAATAATTAATTAAGGAGCATTAGAGCTATAGAGCTATCATCAATCGTGAATTCATGGTGTCATGCTGAATGTCATAACATTTGTATCAAACCTGATTTGATGATGCAAATCATACACATTTTGCAATACATAGTTAGTTAGTTAGCTACTGCAAGTGAGAGATTGTACATAGAAAAAATGTAAAGAGACCTGTTTTGTAGCCGTTAGTGGTTCTAGTTCCAGACTCTAACCAAAGCCAACTAACTTACTTATTACTAAAAGGCCTAGTGTGGAAATATTTACTTTCCCATCCCGGCTTTTATATGCCCGTTGTGAAAGTGATGCGAACTATGTAATGCGTTTTTTTTCCTGCTGTGTTGAAATTCACACGAGATAAAAAATACAGCTGAAACTGTAATACTGTAACCAACACACACTGAATTCGATTATTTACTAGATCCAAAGTTTTTTTTGAGGTAAAGGAAGTAAGCAAAGCATCTGCCACAACCATTGGTAAAAAAAAGAATTAGATCGAAAAGGAAATAATAGGTTCGGGAATGTGGAAAACGCATCTAGTTCCGGCACTCTGAAGAGAAGGGAGGATAGAAACATACAACGTAATGATTTTCAAATTTTTCACGTGTCAACCACGGTTCATTGCACAATCTAGGTTTTCTCTATACAGTTTCCCTCCTTGTTACAAGGTGAAATCGCTCTTTGATAGAATTGAATCCCTGAACACCAAAGCCCATATAGCATAGGATATTCATTCCTTCCATACAAGATGGAATATGTCACAATTTCTTTACATGTATCCCTTTGACAGAGAATGCAGTAGAGCATGCATACTAGTGTTACCAGAAAATGAGAATTTTATAGAAGAATAGTTGTACGGATTTCATTCTCTCGGTGAACAAATATCCCTTCACGTTTATACACATATGGAATGGAATGAATAAAGGGACAAGACGATTAGAATGATCCAAAAAGTCTACCAGCCTATGGTACATTTAGATTGTCTCATTTTGTTCATATCTTTCTCACCATAAAAATGATATAACGAGATCTCATGAATTCAATTCCCCCAAATGAATATATTATCATTGTGACCGCGTTCATATGCATTCAATCAATGTTGGAATGATTTTTCCCTATAATGATGTCTGAAATTTTTTTCTTCCCATGGTTTAGTTAGTTCTGTTCTCAATACCATTCAATCCTAATGCCACATAGGGAGACTGTGAAGAAAACAATCAAATCACACACGACAAACCGACTAAAAAATTATCGTTGCCTGTCAACTTCAAAAGACGTACAAATCTAACAACGCATAAAATGCTATGCACAAACAAGAGCATCAAGTTATTGTTGAATGAAAATAGTAGTATAGCGTCGCATCTTGTGAAACGCTAGAATGCAAGCCATAGTTAGTTTGTTGTGGTCCTCTACGTAACCTACCATATTTTTCAATGATTACCAAGCTGCCTTATGCCTTAGATTTGATACCTGAACCCAACCCATAGACGATTACGTAATTTAAAATGCACTGGATCGTTCCCTATGGTGCTGTGGCCATTTAAAATTTAAAAACATCAACGGACGACAACCAGAGTACACAATAAGATTTAAACTGCATAGAGACTTACACAAGAGAGAGATGTGAATTGCTTTTCTTTTTCCCTTCTGAGCGAGAAGGGAAACTAGATTAAGGTGAGCACACGTCTAGGTCGTAATAATAAATGCATAAGGTGGTGCACCTTAGCTACCTGAATTCAAAATCAAGGGATGCATAGCGTCCTTTAGTGAATGAAGAATAGACCGAAACCTTAGGTCTCTGTACCCTCAGTCAGTCAGTATGAGAAGACAACAACAAAGCTTTCTTATTCGCACCTTTTGAATTCAACCCTCTGCTCAGAGATCTAGTTCAAATGGATTGGGATGGTTTGCCTTCGTTGCAATTCAGACATAGTCCATGCTCTTTATATTATTACGTAAGGGTGGATCTCAAAAGATGTTCCAATCAAACCTTACTTTTACTTCAGCACAGAGTAACCGATCTCATTTTCCAAGTTAGTTATAATAGCTGTATGTATACTCACTGTATATAAGATAATATTGGTAGTACCCAACAAATGCACATTGCTAACCAAACTAACTATCTGCCTGGCCTGTGTGAACGAATATGGAGTGAAAAGGGATCAAATACTTATTATTATTATTAGTTATTTTCTCACAAGAGGATACATTGATCAATACAAGCTAAACTTATCGTGAACCATATCATTGAAATCTAATGTACAATGTATAGCTATTGCATGGATACCCTACGCTTTAAATGATTTAAATCAGGATCCTATACAATGCTATAAGCAGTTAGGACCGTGAAAACTATAGCTTGCATGAAGATAAATTTAAAGATCACTTACATAAGTAACAGAATTCTTTTTTCTTTCTTTTTACAAACCGAAAAGAAATGGCACACAAAAACGTAGGTTGCTATACTGGTATACTCTGTCTGTGGAAAAGAACCCTCTTTAGAATGATTTAGCTGGTGGTTGGTGATAGGTCACATTTTGGAGCAATGCATTCAAAGAATGACATATTTTATATGATAACTATAATGTTGCAAGTAATAGAACCAAATTTATGTTATGGCATGGGGTCTTAACATTAAAAGTACAATATATTTCACACTGGTTGCCATCTTTTCTTGGTTGCTGATGCGTACAAAGTGAATCTATTCTTACAAATTAAAGTCGAATCCGTCGTCAGTAGATCACGATTTTTTTATTTGGTCTTACTGCAATTCTATTTAACTGACATCACCAATGTTTTTAAACCGTCTCTGGTCCAAAAAAGGAGATGAAACCTATCATAAAAAACGTTTATCTTCTACCTTAGCAGTCAAACAAAATGTGTGTTACTATCGTGTGTGATGATGTTACCCTTTAAGCCCATTGTGACTAGCTGAAAACTAATGCATGTCCCTTTGCTCACTCAATCCCATTGTTCCCCGTCCAATTTCTTTATGGCCCCTTTTCTTAATTCATTATAATCATAATTATGACTACAGACGCCGACTGAGTCCAACAATCAATACATACATCCATTCCGGGTAATGCAACGTGACCATTTATGAATTGGGAACAGAGTCCTGTCTTTTCATTCTTGTCATTTTATGCTCTCCCGTTTGATTAAAGTTTGCTCCTGCTGCATCTCATTACATTTGCAAAAGACCACAAAAGGGTTGAACGAGTCAACACCATGTTTCTCTCATAGCAATAATGGTGCATGAAGAAATTTGCCCACTTTTTTTCCATCAACCTCTTTCATAATGAATTTACACGGTCGTGATGTTAGTTTTGTATTCCCATTGTTTACTATGGTTCAGTTCATTGTCAAATCAAAGACGAGAGAGAAACTGTTCTTAAAAGACCATTCAGTCAGTGTCGTGCATAAAATCATTGTTCTCAAGCACCCATAATAATAATTATTATTAACGTATCCTGTTCTACGTCCCCAACTAGCATACATAAATACCAGCTCATCTATAATATGTTCATGAGTGACTAACTAACAAACTATGAGAGCAAGTGAATTACCAAATAACTTTCTGTTTCTTTAATCATGGCCCTAAAGTGCTTGTATAAATCACATAAATAGACATTATTAAGGAAGTGCGAACAAAAAATACTCCATACCGCTGGCTACGAATGTACCATAGGCGTCAAAATGACAAACACATATGATTATTATGCAGCCATCCTCGTATGATTATAGCTGTTAAGTGAGCCAACTTTTACAAAGTCAATAATCCTAGTCAGCCCCACTTGAATCTTTTCCTTTAGTTTGCATATCTGGCAACACCACCTAAAAAACGGTTCACTGCAGACAATTTTTTTTACTTGTTTCAGCTGCACCAAAAACAGCTTTGTTTTCCTTAATAGATAGAAGAATACAACAAAATGGACAATATTCATCCTTGGTAACATCCGCTGAAGAAATGCAGTACCATTTATCACTACTGGCGGTACACACGAATAAACTGCACGCTCTAACTAAATTCAAACTGTGTGCAAAACACTAGTGTGAAAAGTAGTACGTGAAAAAAGTAAATGATCATTAACAATTCATGGTACAATGATTAAATTCTAGCTCAATACTAACTGAATGATTTCGGAAAACAAAAAGGCGTTCACACTTTTTTTCGTTCCGATCATATATTATTATCAAGAATGAAGATTCACTAACTAACCAACTAACTAATGAAACTGTGTACTCGTACAACCAATAATCATCTTTGTGAAAACAATAGGCGAGTCTTATCACGTTCATGTCACATCATAATAATAATACGTGCACCTATGTTATCTATCTACAATGAGATGATATTATTATTATTATGGCCACATACTCATTATATTACTAACCAAGTAAAGCAACCACCTTTGTGATCTCACCTTTTGAAACGAATGGAATTCGGAAGGAACACACCCAAAATTTATCCGGTAAAGGAAAACACATAATGGACGCAGACATGCACTGCCTTACATAGCTCTAGCCATATAATTTCCAGTAGTATCAATGAACAAGAAAATTGATGATGAAGACAGCTCTGAGTCTGTGAGTCAGTTTTATTAACTTGTGCTTGCATGTGCAGCAAGCAAACAAGGTGCAATGATTTTAAACTATAGTTGCATATGCACGATACAAGTTAAATCAAAATATATGGATTCGAACTGAACAGTACAGAATACAGTGGTACTCCCTAAAGTTGATTACTTTCATGCATGAGTTCATTCCATGTATGGATTTGTGTTTTTCACAATTTGGCTGCTCCAGCGGCTTCCAAAACAAAAGATGGTGTGTTTTCTCCTTTAAAAGAATCCGCCTCCTATCTTTATTATTTCCACTGATGATCACGATCGTAAAATGTTTCCCCTTTATCTTTGATCCTGCAGAAATGCACCTAGTCAGTCACAAGCATTATAGTGTACATAGTGAAAGCATATCTGACAGCTTCTAAAGATAGGTTCGGAAATTCTACCTCAAAGGGAAACGCACTTTTTATTATTGTACAGCTATTGGTACGCTCCAGTGCGTAATCTTATTACCACTTTAACATTCTGGAGACTCCACATGTTTTAACGATAATTTAAAAATCTGCATATGCACACGCATGGATGCACCATGCTTCATTCATATTACTTTTATTACTGATAAACTTTTCCTGCCTTGGTCGTAACTACACGATGATATAATAATGTCTAGTGCATAGAGTAAGAAGCGACGTTATTAGTTAGTCAGGCAATTTTATGAAAACTTGTGCACATTTATTTCTCAATAAAGACATACAGGATATACAGCCAAGCTTCAATTTCATGGGATCAAAGAAATAACTTTGGAAGCTTCCAAATTATACATACAAGTCTCTATGCAAGGTAGACAGGCGAGTCAAATTATGGAAATGATGGAAGGTATGCATAAATATAAAGTGATATGGTTAGGTTGTTGTGTAAAAGCGTAGCTTACCTTATGAAATCATGAAGTATTCACTTTGGAAGGATATACGAATTTCAATGGAAGCCCTAGTCTTGCAGATAATGGTTTATGCATGCATCTTTGCATCCAACTTTATATATAGAAGAACGCTGTTTATACGAATACAGATATGAATGCCTTAAAGGTCTTTATGAATAGTTTTGGCTCTAGAAAATTGTGGATCACTTTTACTTACGAAGACGGATAATTTAAAACGCTAAGCAAAATCACATGCACACAAACTAAACTAACACTGCTTTTTCTGTGTCTCTTTGCAACAAGGATTTACAAACAACTATTTATTGCACAGTCTGAAAACTTACATGTGTGCTCATATGCTTTAAGATTATTGACCAAACTTGGATAAAAATCCAGGTTTGGTAGAGCATGCTATGCTAACTCTGACTATGCTGACTCCCTAATTCTATTATTTCCAGTCAATGTGAAAAGTCACTGGAAAAGGGAATCCTGTTTTGAATTTTTGCTAAACCATAAAATGAATAAAGCTTGTATTCCCTAGTAAACCTCATGCCACCTACTAACACCATATACAGATGATCGAAATAATGAACTAAGATACAACCTAACTAAGATACAACCTAACTAAATACAGGAATAATCCCTAGCTATAACTCAATGGTCACAAAATGATTTGATTATGGAAATAAATTCCGTGTATTTATGCAAATAGACATTACAAAGAACCAGGCCAGGCCACTACAAAGGTTTCTGACTGAACAAGCGATAAACATTGAAGGCAGTTCAAGCCCTACCAACATTTATTACCCGCTGGTTTTCATTACGAGAGCATTTATAGTTAGTTAGCTAGTTCGTTAGCTCACCAATCTTCAACCTTGCCTCATACAGTCATCATCTTATAAACCAATGTTGTTCCCCCAAACTATGGTCAAATAAATTCCTTAATGAAGCTCACAAACAAGACCTTAAAGAAGATACGCACGTAATTTGGTGCGACCACCACCAACTAACCGCAAAAACACAATGTACCGTTGTAGGAGAAAAATGATAAAATCACTTCCCGCTCTCCTTGACATGCATGGAAACTAGAAGACATTAAAGCTCAAAAAAAGGAATCCTATGCACAAACAAAATGCATGACAAAGATCTGTAAAAACTTCCACTATTTCCATTTACTACTGTCTCAGCTTGACTGATGGGAAACCACACAGAGCGTTTTTTTATTGTCAAGTTATAAAAAGAGCCCAGGAATGACATCAACACAGAAGGATCCCATATTTCAAACGTAATAGGGACAAAAAGAAGAGGCTGGAGTCAAGGCATACTAATAGTTATACTCAGGCTCGTGCTTCATCATCAGTTCAATCTAAATCACTAACTAACAAACTAACAAGTGGAAACCACTAACTAACTGACTGACCTTTGTATTCCGTGGTTACTCCCAATCGGCTCATCAAATCAAGTGGTAATGTACAATACTAATGCAGCTTGTCAAGTCCAATGGTGAGTGGAGAGTTGCTTATTATTCATCCACCCTCGCAATTTTCTCTGCCCTCTCTCAAAAGTCCTTATGCATCTTCATTACATTCCCATTTAGCGTAATGTGGAACGTCCGACACAGTTGGTTCGATGCACTTGCAATTTGTTTGTTTTCACTCACGCACGCACAGTTAGTTGAGTAGACACAGTACTAGTACGGTTTTAGTAGCTTCCACAGCCCATTGACTGCACTCAACCGATCAATCCCGCTATGTTGTAATAGTGGATACCAACTATAAACAAATGCGTTCTGTCAACACAGTCAATCCCAAATCGGGGAGAAAACTAATGGTCACTCACTCACTCGCTAGAAATAATAGAATGATAGTAGTAGCAGTATAGTAGAAAAGTAAATTCCACATGAAAAATCGTCACCTCAATCAAACGTCCGTTGGTGAACCAGTTGAATTTTTTTAGCTTCCAATGCAATTATTCTTTCCACTTGGTCACTTCCCAATATAACGAAGAAACAACAACTGGGCTCACATTTATCTTGCCCAAGGAGATTTTTTACTCCATATGTTTAGCCAATGATTCTTGATCTGTGTATGTTAGACTTAGGCGGCGAACGCAGACTTGGTTTTTATTGAGTTTTTCGGAATGGAGGCAGCTGCTGTTTTCTGAAGATTTGCAATCCTGAAATGAAGGAGAATTTTTAGAGCCGTTGTTCGTAGACCAGTACAGAAAACAGATGAATACACTTGCTTTAATACGCACTCAATCAAATAACATTAACAAGTTTTATCGGGTGAGCCAAACCTTGAATTAACTTAACATCTGCTGTCATTTTAGAATAGATTTTGCTAGTTAGTGTGCATATAATAAGTACGAAAAGTTCCAGGGCAGCCAAAGTTTATACGGAGAGAGAGAAATCCAGTTTTTATGCATACACACTTCTTATACTACATAATCGTAAAAGAGCATCAACGTCTAAACTAGTCCCGTTTTTTTTTCCAAAGTTCAAGGAGACTAAAAAAAACTCTAAACATGCATCAAATCTTGCTCTATTCACATGTTACGTATACAATCATAATACTGCAACAAAGTTTACCACCAATACTACTTTCCAGGCAGATAAGTGCAGTTAGTTAGTTAGTGTCGATTTCTTACTACCCTTTGGTTTACACAGGTAACACGTATCATATGCTAAGTTAATGGGACCATCATAATAATTTGAGAACGAAATTACTACTTACTACAATTTTCTCCCCATGTTACTTTATCTGGCATGCACATGCACGCTACTAACTAACTAACCAACTATAATAAAATCTGAATACAACAATTCCCTTTACCAACCTGCAAGTATTTCCTGATATCCAGAAACTGACAATGATAGTGAGTTGTCACAGTAAAAAATCACTGTCGATACGAAAAAGTGCACTTTATTTTATCTGTCAAAGTGTTCTGCCCAATTCCACTATTCAACACACACACACACAGTGAAAAAGGAACAAAATTGGATATTCAAGGAACCAGAGTGGTACACAGTGTACAAACCCAACTCAAGTCACAAACTGAAATGCACAGAATCCAATGCACGCATCTAAGTACTGGTCTGGCACACTTTTCTTCCCTATGTTGTACGCATGGAATAGAAAATATTCCGAGCTGGTGAGTAGTACAGAGCAGATAGGAAGCCAACAACATTGAATCTCATATCTGAAAAGATGCGTCTGCTTCATCCCTACTCATATACAGTTAGTAAAGCTAGCATGCTACAAATGCTGCTAGTTTTGTGTGCAGCAAGCAACCAAATGAGCCAACTATACTATAGGAGAGAATATAGCTAGCTGCTGGAAAAATTTTCTTTTCACTACTTTTGCTTTCTGCATAGCACTGGATCGTGCCATCAGTAATTTTCTTGTGGGCCTTAAAGTACATATAGTTCACGGCCTTTTATTTTTCTGGAAATTTACCATGGATGAGTATATGTAGGAAATCAGCGAGTAATAAAATGAGACTTGAACTTTTTCCGACAGACAAGAGTTCTTGTTTTGAGTTCTCCATGGAAAGATCTTCTGGCGAATTTACTACTCTGTTTCTCCCTGTTTTGCACTTTTGTTTCCCTTTTGCCTTTTTAATGGAACAGCAAAGTAGTTGGCTAATGTTTAGAGTTTGGTGAGAAATGCATCCACCCGGTAGAAGAATTCTTTTGAGCTTTTCCCCTGGAACACTTGAGTGAGTTGGGTTCGGGTTTTATGTACAACTCTTTTACCAGTTGGTTTGAATGATGCACGGATAAGCATATGGCGAGCGGATGAAGATTTTAAAGTCATTTTACTTGAAGCCCAAGGTTTTTAAAGCTCCCCTGTTGAGATTTTTCACCCAATAGTGCATTCCTACTGTAGTGTGGTAGTAACCCAATACAATGGACACTATTTTGGCTTGGGGAGCTTTCATCTTAGAACAAGATTTAAAGGTATAAGCTGAATGTTCTGTTATTTTTTGTATTGCACTCTGTAGGTGCATGAGTGCAATGGATTTTTTCACGTTTTCTATCCCAAATGGAAACCTTTTTACCTTCTCGTTATATCCTTGAATAGAAAAGTTTGGAAAACTGAAAGAAGTTGTGTTTGCAGTCCACTTACTCACGCATGTAAACCGAATGGATGAAAAACCCCTCTTGAAGATGGATAAATGCAATAAGTAGGAGGGTTGTGTGTATACATTATTTTTCTTTGCAATTCTCCATTTCATCACGTACTGTTGGGAACGAAAAGGCAAAAATGTTCTGACAAAGTCTGCAGTGGTCGAAAAAAATAACGACCAAGTTTTTGTCGTTATTGTACAATACAAAAGATGTCTATGTAGAATCCAGACATGGTGAACATGGGTTTAGGAAGAGTAGAAACAAAGAATTGGATGATTTCCGCGTCCCTTTGATTGAATGAGCACATTTGACACAATCTAAACTCATATTATCCTTGTATAAAGAATAATATGTTGCCTTCAGCTCAACTCAAGTCGCCAATAGACGAACAAAAAGAAAGGCGAAAATAAATGAAAGAGCACGCTTCATTGTGTGACCAGCAGATTTCCTTTTCAATTGTGAGAAAAGTGTAGCGGTCATTCAACACGCATTGTACGGAGCACAAGAGAGCGTATAAGTATTTGAGTTGCAAGAAGAAGGAATAGAAAGATTTTTTCTCCCAGATTGTAAGTAATGACATGAGATTTGTATTGGTCAAATAGGATTGGGAATGGAATGAAAACTCTCTAACTAAAAGCAAATAGTACGAACAAAAGCTAACAACATTTTTGTTTCATTTTCTGTAAATATTGGTTGCTTACTTACAAACTGTGATTTACTTCAGCTATAGCTTATGGTCACTCACAGACTAAAAATATACAGCGCAAATCACGAGTTTGCTACTGTACTTATACTTTCCAAATGGATAATTTTCGTCCCTCATTCAATATAATTAACTATCATTACGTACACAATCTATTTGCACTAATTATTTTAAATTACTGTGTGCAAACATGTACTCGGACAGTGTTAAATCTGTTGAGGTGAATTGGAGAAGCAAGCATAGCAAAATGGTATTTTGTACACACCTCACAAAAACATTTCAAGCTCCCAAGCTTTTGTGTCACAACCCTAAAAATGAAATCAACATTTATCTACAATGCACATCACAATTTTTACTTTTCTATGACTGACTGACTGGCTGACTATGTGAGTGCTCCAAATAAATACAACAATAAACTCCCCATCAAATGGTGTGCTGTTGCATGAAATTTTTTTACGACTTGTTGAATTATGTTCACGTTGGGAGCCTATAAAAGGGCAAAAGGGTGAACAATAGAAACGAAATCTCATAAAATGGCATCCCTGGATGAAGTTAATTTTTGGGCTTTTGTCACATAAATGGAACAACTATTGGCGGTTATTGTACAAATACTTGTATCCACAATGCTCATAACAACATCGATTGCTACAAATGTTGCACTCTCTTCACTTTTAGTACGCTTTCGTCTTATATGGATTCATATAATGAGTACTCAACCTCATCAGCCTCATCTATATGAGTGGCTACTACTTTTTCTATAAGGACCGGCTGTTCACAAAAAATATCAGTCAGTCACTCACTAGTTAGTCACAAACTAGTCAATCTTTTCATTTTAATAATAATACTGGTCCAAACAGTGCAACAGATTCAACTTACTAACTCTCTACCTTTCCCATATAAATGTTTTTTTTCACTTCTGCAAAGAAGCCAGGTGCACCACAGCACATGGTGCGTGTTACATAGTCGTTTGGTTTGTACAAACTATAAGAAATCTTACATTATGCATAATGGTCCTGTGATTGCTCACGTAGTATATGTAGTAAGCATTCAAACCCTGTGTAAAAAAAGTCAAAAGGGACTTGAGGAAGGGTTCATCATCAAAAGATTCACTGGGGATGCAACAAGCTAACTAACTAACTAACCAATGTTGAAAAACTTTTCCTACACGGTTACTTGAATTAGATTGGACGGAGGGCATTGCAGTGTACACGTTTTCTGTAGGCTAGCGATTTTTTCAAGTCCTTTTTATGCTACCCAGTCTGAAACAAAGTTATACGGGCAAGTTACACACACTACCCCTTTTTTTGACGATTGGAGGTTTAGTGTACATTAATACAAGTATGATGATGATAATAATATGGACAGGTAAGACCTGTTGGTAAATAGCTGCAGAACATACAATTGCTTCTTTATCATTACTACGACGAAAATAATACTGTCCTTGTGTACAATAGGAGCCTGTCAAATTGACCACCAATATCAGTTACAATGTACTACATATTATAGCTAGTGCGACGCAGGTAGTATGAACATCAATTTTTGTACTACTACTACTACTATACATTACTTACTGCAACCTACAACAGATTGGCCTGTGGATTGAAAGTTGGAGACAAAAGCGATTAGTTTTGTATGAGGATACAAAAAAAAACTGTGTCCTTCACGCATAAAAATACTCATGGGGAATTAAAAAGGTGCACAGGAAGGAGGGAATGAAAAAAGAGAGATTTTATTGTCTCATTGTGTAAAGGATGCGTGAGTGTTGAAATTAGTTGTTAAAGCCAGCTGGATGACTGGAGACAGTGAATAGCATTTTTTTCAAAAAAATCAAAGCCTCCTCTTTCTCTGGATAATAGTAGTTAGTTAGTTAATAATCAGTTTATGCACGTTCTAACCAGCTTAAAGGGTTCTTTGAGAAATAGAAAACGAAACAGGATGTATACTCTGTATTATTGAAAGTGGGAAAGTTGAAACCGCTGCAAAGTCCTAATTATTTTCCTATTCCTAAAGTTTCCCATGAAATCAAAGAAATCTTATACTTTTTATATCATTTCTAACTTACTACATTTTACAGTGATTCTATAGAGGTTACTTTTTGTGTGCATCTTGAAAGTGTCTTTATACACTCACTTATACGCTTTCCCAATTTCTCCCTCTGTCACTCAATTGAAAATTCTTTTTAGCCGGTTCGCCCAGCGTTTTAAATGTACACTTTATAAATTAATCCCAAGGGAACTTATTAGAAAGCTTAATGTTGCACATCATGTTCACAAACATGCTTGTATTAGCTACTTACGTGCATTGCAGTGTGCGTGTCAGTATTTTTTCTCCAAACATAACTTCGTTTTCAAACAGTTTCGTTGCGTTCAGCAGATGATGCTTTATCTATTGCCTGGAAAACATTCTTTATATAGCGTTTGAATTGTATGTGACAAGTTTCCTTTCTGGAGCTAGCTGCATTATTTTTACTTCCATCAGGAGACACATAAGACTAGGATTCTCACAGACAACGTGATATGTCTACTCACTCAGTCAGTGATCATAGCATGCACGCACATTATATTTGTACCCAAGGTTGGGAGTAGGGAAGGACAGAGACCAGAGCGTCACGAACTCAAGTGAATTACTTTTGATTACGAGAAAGAAATGCACTGCATTTTTGACCGTGAGGGAGTATACTTCTTTTTCTCCGGATAAAAGACACGGCTCTTGTTCGTTATATCTTTTCATGTCACTATTGTGTGTTGTTTTTTATCCTTTTAGCTTTTGTTGAGCTTGCACGTTGTTTGTTTCATTCTGTCATGATTAGTAAGAAAATGTCGGTTGTACCAATGTAATGTTTCGACGACATCTGCTAATTATTTATTTTTTCTTTTAATTCCGTACTATTGACATCACACTTTAGTTGTTCTTGAAATTATTACTGGGTTGCACAAAATGTCCATTGAAGAAGCTAGAAATTACGAAGATTTCATCTTCGTTTTTATTTCTTAACTGCATTGCATTACCTTAGTAGTGAGAAAAATGACTTTCCTGTTTATCCTATTGTGTATAAAAAGTTAGCTATTTGCCAACTCCTTCATCTACCCGCACACAGACTTCAAAATTTCCAGGTTCAAAACATGGATCCCAATCGCTTGAACCTAAAAATCTCCAACTAATCCAATTAATCACAATTTAATATCCTTCAAGCCACAAAGAATCTACTCAACTCATAACATTCAAGCTCCAATACTTTCGCCAAAGTAAACATATATGATTAATGAACGAACGGAACCTTCCCGGAAATGCCTTTCCTTTATTATTTGCTCGAGTGGACCCACGCACACACAGTCAATCCAATTGAGTTGTGCTTACGAATACTACGATGCTTATGCAGCCCATATTGATCAGACTCTACATCCTCCCCCATATGGAGAGAGTAGCGAACAACATGTTTACATAAATGGAGAAAATCTACTTTTTAAACTGTACTGAATTCCAAAAGTGCATCCTCATCCCGTGCGTGAAAGGCTTTGAAGGGAGTGAAAGCTACAAAATCTTCACTCGTGCATAGTACACCACGTATTAGGTACGGGAATGCAGTGCGTTGACATTGACATGAAAGGAAGTATGCCATTTTGGCAGCAAAGCTACATCTTTTCACCGTTCTTGAAGTGCTGGAAAGTTTCTCATCCCTGAAATGTACCAAAATCGATAGAGTCATGTAACTTTAACCCTATGGTGTGTATCATCTCTCTATTTGTCCGCTCTGCCTTCCCAAAGGACCGTGTGTAAGAATTTGATAGGATAGTTTCCTATTGGGAGACAATATAAATTCCAAAATTTACTTCTTTTGTTGTCTTGTTCTTGCAACACGTGTAGTTTGCTAGCTACTAAGATTAGTTAGTTAGTTAGTTAGTTAGTTAGCAATTTTCTATTCAATTGATAGTTAGAGTCAGTGTAAAAGAAAAACATTAGTAATTCGAGAAGCAAAGAGCAAATTAAATTGGCTTCCAATTTCACAGAAATTCTTTCCAGTGCCAGTAGTACAGTAGCATATGTATTTCTAAAAGATAAAACGTTGCTTGAAATGTTAATAGAATTGTACTTCTTTTGCCCACTATTTGATTACACAGCTCTGTGAAACTTGTAGCTTTACTGAAACATAAGTGAAAGCGAGAGCTTAACCCTTTTTTGGCAACATATATATGTGACTGACTACGAGTAAATATTTACAAGGGAAGAATTTCCATTGGAGCTCACGTATTTACAAAGGGTACAAATAAAATTCCAGGTCGCATTTTAAATTTAATCGGAAAGTCTTCTTTGGGAAACGACTTTCAAATCTAGTATGTATCTGGAGCAAAGAATTGGCATGTTTGTGTGTGTTTGGCTGGACTATTCCCTCGCACTTTTTATTACACTGGCACACACGTTCCTCAATCATGATGCCATGAAAGTGGCAAATAAAAAGAGAGAGTTGAACACATTTTTTTTATTCATGAGCACATAATTGGGCTTTGAGCTTTGCACTACCAACAGGAGGATAAAGTGATTCCATGGATTGGAAAAGATCCATAAAATTCCTCTTGTGTAAACACCAACGGAAAAGATCAAATGAAAAAATGGTCCGTATGTAGTAGTTGGTTGCGCACCTTGAACTCTCCGGTTAAATTTCCGGATTCCAAATTGTACATACATGGGATGAGAGCACACTGTAGATAGTTTGCACAAGGATGAGGGAGAGTTTTTCTTCATATACATGTGCAGATATATAATCCAACGGGAGAAAAGGCCCGGTGGAACATTTATTACTCCGGGGAACTATTGATCCATTCCAAAAGAATGCAAATGAAATGCACAAACTGTGGTACACACTTTTGCACAGCTTCAGCAAACACACATGTTGTTTGCATGTAGGTAGATAGGGTTATGGCAGTTAATACGAAACCCGGGATTCAACGGACAATACATACATACGTGCGGATGGGCAGAGGTTAGAGATACAAAACTTTTCATCAAAGGGTAGACAAAACAAATACAAAATAGTAGTCGTTTCAATAATTTCGCCAAGGGTGCTTCCTTTTATGATTGACTTAACCGACGAGCCACCTATGTGTATTCAAAATATTTTGCTTTAGTAGAGTTTGGGTGACGTTCACAATATTTATGATTTTGTGTGTACCAAAAATTACGGCTTTTTTACAATGCCTTGGGATTTTGTAACCAGCTTGATTTTTTGCACCGCTTTGCATTGAAATATACACAAACGTTTCGTACGTGACGATTTTTATACAGTTTCTTGAGAATGCGAAATCTCTATGTTTGAAATTCACAGAGTGAAGGTACAACGTATAGTTACTATGCTGCAGCATCCGTGTTACAAAATGTGATTATAATTTTTTCGGCACATTAAGGATGTTTGCAGTCCCAAAATTTGTTTCCTAATAAAATAGGGCGACGGTGAAGTGGATATTAGATTCTCGTTCTCGTTTCAAGTCTGAGGTTTTTTATCCGTGAAGGTAAAGTAAGCATTCTAACATTTTCCCAGATTAAATTTTAAACCAGACAAATTGATTTATAATTGTCGGCATACGAGTTTTATTCAGACAACTTTGGACTTGGTATGTTGAAATATCTTGTACTCTTGAAAGCATTAAACGAATTGATCATATTAGAAACTAAAATAAGTATTCACAACATTTTCACAAATCACATTACATGACCATACACTACACATGAAGTAATAATGCTAGAATATATTAAATACCATATTTAGATATCTCATTAAATAGTAAACATATAATAGTAGCACTTGTTTAATAATCTATGCTTTAAAAACTATAGCATCAGCCCCTCATAGTACAAGTATTTGATAACTGACAAACATATTACAATTCTTTAGCGAATCCGATCAACTAACTAACTATACTAGCAGTCAGTTTACTGCCATTAAGATAAAACAAACTGTGTACAAAACAAAACTTCACGTTTCTCCCTAAAATTTATGTATCATTAAGATTGTCACAAGACAGAGATTTAAGGGAACTTTTCGGAATGCGAGTACGACGATTAATTTTGATAACAATAGGACCCTGCTTCACTTTCTTGAAACATTTAACTGCGTCCGAGTGCGTGAGCCCTTCCATAGATTCCCCATTAATGCTAAGAATTTCATCCTCTGCAACAAAACAAAAAAAAAACAGTTATTGCAATCCATTGCAGCGTAACAAACTAACTAACTAGCCAAACCACAAAGGATACTCTACAAAAACAAATTGCCATTTTACATGTCATCTTATTTTAGTCCAACTCTAATGACTTGACAGTACCATATAAACCGAGCACAGCTGGACCAAACCATAATTTTGGCCACAAATGCTCTCAACTACTACTGTACATTGCACCTCAGCTTTTTATTAATAAAACGATATGGAGAGCAATATTTTTCATTTCCCCTTTTCGTTCATCCTACGAAGCACATATCAAGTTCCGCAAAATAAGCCATAAATAACAAACACAGGGTCAGTCCAGAAGGAACCGAAACCAATCATCACTACTTGCTGCCTTTTTTGGGGGTTCAATAATTTTATCAGAAAACTTGCACATTCCTATGTGCCGGTTTTGTTCCACTGGATAAAAGATACGTAAAATATAGTCGGTCCATCCGACTCAATAAGAAAAGAGAATGAAGTTCGCACTATCCACAAAACGCACCCCAAAGTTTTGATTTATCGACTACCACTGAACCCCAAAGGAAAAGTGTGTGTATTATTATTCCTTGGTAACTCTGACTCTAACACTGGACTTTTGATACAAGTAAGTTAGTCAACTACAATTTCCCGCGTTTAGATTCAGAGTCAAAGTTGTTTTATTTGTCAAAGAAAACGAAATGCAGATGCAGAATGCATTTTTCTCTCAGTATGTACACAATATTTTTTACAGGTTGCAACTTTTTTGTGGTTAGCTGGCTGGAAAAATGTAAGCAATCCACCAATATGCGGAACAATCCACGATTTTTGACAAAAGAAAACTTGTACTCTGTTAATAGAGTTTGTTCAAGTCACATTTGCCCTTTCCCAGATTAAAACACCTTGACTCAACTTTATTTATAGCTCTAGTAGTTGCTGACTCGATTTCAATTTCATTATGCACGCGTTTGTTCCCCGAAAAATCCAGTAATGATGAAAACGACAAAGAAACTTTTACTAGTTAGTTCGCCTGTCACCCCCATTTACATAAATCTTGAAAGAAAGTGTAATTGTCCTGCTGAGTTTTCATTCCGGCATAGTACTCGACGGGAAAATGAAAACTGTTTTACGATATTCTAAAGAGCCGGCTTCTTCATACCGTTACATTTACAAATTTATTAAACTGCTCTCAGCTGCCTATCCACATTGGATAATATGAAATGAATAGTCGTTAACGTCAGTCAGACCCGTGATCGTAAAAAAAGTGGGAACAAAAATAAACAAACAGAAAGGTACGCGCATTAAAAATTCTGGAAACCAAACGTACTATATTGAAAAACTTTTCCAATCACAAAAAAAACTTTCTGCTCTCCATTTTAAACTCCTCCAACATGTCACTTGCAATCATGCTGGAACAAAAAAAAATGAGGACCGTCCTAATAATAATTGATTAGGTCCATATCCATCCTACCTCGTTATTTATGGAGCACCTTTTTTTCTAACTAATCCCAACTAACTAACTACAAACCTCATAAATAATGTCACCCATTGTATCCCACAAATCTAAAAGTGCATTCATTTTATACCTTCATTCAAGCGACCATCTTCCATAGCTTGACCGTTGGCTAGAATACTTTTGACAAAAATTCCCAAATCACCCTTAGGTGAGTCCTTTCCTCCAACCACTGTAAAACCTAGCGGTTTTTTCCCATTCCCTTTTTCGAACACAATGGTCATAGACATGGTAGTGAAAGCAGAAACACCATTCTTGGGCCGTCTCGGGAGCGTACAAAATGAAGGGGATTCATCTTTACTTTTCACATTGGAGGAACTTCCGCTCCTTTTCATTTCCGTGGGAGATGCCAACGCTAAAGATGCAGTGTTAGACGTGGACTCTACCAAGCTGGTCACAAATCGACGTCGAGCCGAGTCAATTTCATCACGACTAGAGGATGTGGAGTAAACAGTGGTGTTGGCAAACGACACTCCTTTCTTCGTATTATATTTGCTACAGCTATCAGTAGTATCTTCATCCGACTCTTCATCATCATAGCTGATTTTTATAATAGTCTTATTATGGCAGTCTTGGGTGATGGATGGGGCACCTGAGAAATTAGGGGGAGGTGGAGGCATCACAAGTGGAGGAACAAATGGAGGTCGCAAAACTACAAGGTCCATGTCTCGTTTGAAAACGGAGATCAAAAGGGAGTGGACTTCTGTTAGAGAAAGAGCTCGAACGAATTTCCCATTGATACTAATGATCTCGTCTGCAACCATGAGTTCACCTTGGCTGCAAGAAAAAAAATTGAAAAAAATTAGTTAGTTAGTCGGACGACTGGGTGGATTGACCATTTTTTGTAGTACTGGTCATCAAAAGTAAACAATAATGCACATGGGAGTTTGGAGTCCAAAATGAAAGGTGTTCTGTTCATGCATGTTATATGTCAGTTGGCATTTAAAAGTCGCCCACAGAATTGTATTACAAGAAATTATTTTTTCTGAGTTGGGGTTAGAGAGCTCATAAAATTTCCAGGAAGTTTATTGAATGCTAGTTAGTTAGTTATTTACGTTATAACTGGTTTAGTTAGTTAGTATGGGCGAATTGTGCAAAGTTGTAAATACTGACTGGATTTGTCGAGTTGTGAGCTTAGGAATTATCATGTTTGGCAAGTTTATTATACCTTGATTTTTAAAGGATTTTTTGGGTTTTACTTGTAAAAATAATTATTGACACGGGGGTGCAATGTAAGAAAACGCCTTGGGTGTTTATTCACCCATTGTGAGATATTGTAAGAAAAATGAAATTTCATAAAGGCCAATAAAGCAAGTCAAAGAACAAGTGCTTTTATGTGACCACTAATTCCGTAAAAGAGTTGGAACTTTGGAACACGTAATAAGTTGTTACACAAAGCAGACCATTATTACAGGCGTCATAAAAGTAATGTGACTTTGTGTAACGCTTCAAGATTTTTTTTGCAACATTTTTTTAATGGTCTGGTGTGACTTTTATGGCATGCTGTAATAATCTACACATTTCCTTACCGCATGTTGACAACTGGAAACTACACAATTCAAAAAAAGGCTCATTAAAAATGAAATTACGAGCTGAATTATGTGCACCATACAAAGCAAGGTAGTGCAATAAATCATGAATAATTTATCCAAATTGGAGCGCTCGTTTGGAATATTGGTATTGGAAATGTGTAGTAGAAACGAGCCAAGAGTAAATAAACAACCCTGAATGGTTCACCTTTTCAAATCTGTACAATGAAAAGTAATAATCATAATACTAGAGTGAAAAGTTGTTGCTTTCAACATTTTCCTCCAAATGGAATAATGAATGAACTTGACAAGGAACTACTATAAGCTCGAGTTGTTAGACCGAAGGAACCAACAAACCATTCCTAGCTTTGCACTGTAGTTACATATTTGACTGAAAACGGGAAACTTTGTTCTTTTCTCCCCTCTAAAGTCGTAAAATCATATAAATATGAAGTGCCCTATTCAAACAACTGCAAATGAACTACCTTTCACATACTCCCTTGTACATCGTATATACATTTGAATGCCAAAAAAGATAGGGAGACTGACATGTGCATCATTTCATTTGGAAAGGTGAACTAAACTACAAGCAAATGCGCGTAGATTGCACAATATTTATAAAGTTTGTGCGTGTGTGTGTATTCTATGTGAAAGAATTTCTGGAAATGAAACAGTTTGAACACAGACTTGGCAACAGCATGTTTTAAAACTTGATACTTTGAGTTGATAAAAAAAAGTTTCTTCAAAAGAGGGTTCTTTCTTCAATTTCAAATACGCATATATTTATATTCATTCTGTTCACAAAACTTTCAGGCTTTCCGTAAAAATGCATCCAAATATTGATACTATTTAATAAGGCTTGGAAAATCATAATCTAACAAGTTGAAAGGATTCTTGCTACTTGACAATAATATGAATATGTAGTTTTCAATCAATTTTCACATCCTTTCACATTCATGTAAACGTCTGTTAGGCATACGAGGTTGCGGCTGTTCATGGAAAGAGAAATAATCACTGAAATTGATTCTTGTCATGACAAACCAAACTTACACATTTACATTTGCTGTGATCTCATGACTGACATTTGACTTCCCCAAGAAGCATGCCGATGACAAAGGGTTGTTCACAATGAGCATATCCCGTCACTTATTTAATTTAATAGAGTCTCCATTCTCTTGATGAGAAGCCATATAATATCCCTGTTCTTCCCTCATCTCTTATTTCCACAGAAAATTAATGTTGCAATGAATAACTAATGGCATTGCACTGTCTGTCAGCAGCTTTCAACTTTGCATATAGTCACAGAAATAATAATAATAATACCACTATACTACTCTGGGTAGCAATATAATGCCAGATCCATTTCTTCTTGTTGGCTCCCAAAAGTTTCATCAAGTTGGTTACTTACAAACTATAACTACAGAACCCATAGAAGCGAAATGATGCCATGGTTTTTGACTTGACTTGTGACTTTTGTGATTATCATCCCGACATGGAACCTTGCTAGGATTGTAAAAAGTTTACAACTCTCACAATTCAGTCTAACTAACTAAAATACATTTACACCCCTGAAATTCTTTTCCCTTTCTGCTCTAACTACCTGTCAAATCCAATCTAATTACGTGAACTTTACAAGAGATAATGATGATCTCACACTCAAGTCTTGGAGTAACTTATTTCCCCTCCTCTCATCAATTTATTTCATCCAACACACCACTATACTATACTTGTTAAGCTCTCAAACTCTATTTTGATGGCAACAGAAAATCCTTCAGCCACCCCACTCACTACATTTCTTCCCTATATCTGCAAAAACATGAATTTTTCCCAAATTAAGACTTGTTTATGTCTACCGCTCACAATTACATGGCTACATCTCACTCCCTATATATTCCATGCACATTTTGTAGTTAGTTGGCGACTTAATTCACTTGGCCTTCATATGTAAACTATACTAGGTCTCTATACTCCCCATTTCCTTCTAATCCATCTATCCTTGCATCTCATCTTAATCACTATTCTTATCGATTCAGAGTTCTCCCACCGTATAATTGTGTTAGAGACAAAAACATACTGCTCCCATTATAATCCACATTCCTGACGTACTTGCCCCCCAATCTCTCTTTATACTTGCAAATGATTAATCCCACACACTAACTAACTAACTAACTAGCCATGTACACAAAAATAATGGGGTTTTCTTTTACTCTATCTCTAACTCTTACCTTGCAATCGCACTATCCTTGTGAATGTCATTGATCACATATCCACCGGCAGACGCCTCATCAGTATTCTTGTGAATAGTAATGCCCAAATCATTTCGACTTACTAGTCGATTCCATCCCGAGTCATCATTCTGATCGTTCCAATTAATTCGTTTGACTCGCACCAACTTGTACTCCCCAATGACTGCGGACGAGGGATCGTTATTTGGTAAGTTTTGGTGACCCAATGCACTCACATTGCTACTACTTTTGCTCATAAGTCTGGGATTACGACTCCTTCGACCCACTCGCTCCTCATCAAAGTTCAAATCATCATCCATAATCGCAAATGAAGGGTCATTGGCTCTGGACTCGGAGTAATTACTACTGCTAGAGGGTCGTCTCATTCGCCGTCTACCCGTGGAATCTCTTATCCATCGTGTGTCATTACGTGGATTAGATGCGAGGCTGCAAGTCTCCCAACATGACTTGTCATTGTTCCTTACATGATCTTCTCCTCCATGTAAATCCTCTGCAAATCTCACCGAGCAGCATCCATTGCCCGATGTAGGCGAGGAATTATGCAATCCTAAGGATTCTTGGAATAAAGAGCTGCACTCTGCGTTTTCGTTGACAATCCCACTATCTCCATCTGAGTTGTTGGAACCACCGCTCCCATGACTCCGGTAGGATGCTGCAGAGGAGCTGCTTTTGTGAGTTTTTGGCGGCACCCCGGGCAAGGATAGGAAACCAGACGTATTGGAGGAACTCGTGTTTCCATGGCGATGGTTACTGTGGTTACCACGGTAGCTATTCCGCACCATAGTATCCGGAGTTGGCGTCAAAGTGGTCGTACTGCTAGAATCCTTTAGCATGAGTATCTCATCATCTTCCACATACAAAGGATTCACTCTAAGCTCGAAATCTTCATCATCCTCATTACCATCATCCAGATCTTCATGATAAGACTGTGTTCGTTCAACAGCGGAACTCAATTCTTTCACATGGGACAAGCCACCAAATGAGAAGCTGCGTACTTTCCTGCCATTTACACTGGGACTGTCTATGCCACCACTACTAGATGAATTGTGCTTATTATTTGTATTGGTGTGATTAGGAGCTGAATCATTCTTGCAGAATCGTGACAGCAGGCGACTGGGTGCCATTTTCCCAGAATTGAAACATTTGTCGGACACCTCCTTTAGTTTGTTTTTCAACTGTTCATACGAAGACGGGGAATTATCTGCACTACTATTTAAGTTGCTGCTATTATTCTTAGCTCCGCTATGATGATGATTATTATTAGGGAATGTTTTTAGGGCTCCGTCATTCCTAATACTGCGTTCTGATGATGACGACTTGTAATTGGATGGACGATGGGGACTCTTACTATTGGGCAATGGAGGGAGTCCCATCACTTTTGTATTCCGAGACAGCAAGGGTTGTTGTTGAATGGAGGTAGAATTGGTTGCGTTAATATTACTACCACCACTATGATATCTATTGATTCTTTTCAAGCAGGGACTAGCTTCTCGACTGTTGTTACTCCTGTGTGTATGTTGTAGATTGTGATCTTGGTCACAAATATGCGAGTAATTTGTTCTATTCACGTCACACCCTGAGTCATGGTCAGGAGGATCTTGTAACAAGCCTTTTTCATCCCTGTCAGTATAATCCCCAGACAGAGTTCGGCTACTTCTTCTATTAGATTCATCCTTACTCTTTGTACTACTATTGCTCCCCGATTGGAATTCCTTGAGGCCACCCTTCCGCCGTTTCCATGAGGAGAATCCCAACAGACTGGAATCCATTGAACGGGGCTCTTCTGACGAACCTTTTTTCCACCGAGAACTTTCCCCAGTCACATTGGACAATGGGGCCCGCTTAGGTGGCTGATTGTAATTAGTAGCATCAGCACTAGGACTACCATTTACATTACTGGCTGCTACGAATGCATTTCTATGTGGTGACCAGCATCGGATTCGCCCACCATAGGACATGTGACGAGCTCTTTTGTCCAGCAAGTCGGCTGCATTTCCATTCGAATATGGGTGAGCATGGGGTATAGAGAAATGACGCTCTTCCGGTTCTTCATCAATGGAGTCCTGCCTAGGTTTACGACGTAGCCACGGGGAAATACCTGGAACGATACAAAAAAAAAAGAGTTAATTTAGAATCACTGTAGTGGAAACTAAAAACTTTGAAAGCTAGGTGTGGTGCACTGTTTCTTACAAGCTATAGCACTTTATCAATGGGTACAATGAAGCAATCATAATATATGCACAGGTGCTTTACAAGAAACGTGTAGTGAATCCATTGTTAGCGATAGCTTCAATGTTTACATTGCTATAACGTAACTCATTTGTGCTGTGAGTAAAGTTGCTGACTGCATTGTGATAACTAACTTGGTCTCCAATAATAATGCATTTGGGTCTCATTATTCATGGGAAAGTTCATTTCATTATTAATGGCAACGGAGCAGAACACAGGATGCTTCCCTTGTACGCAATCTATAGACATTGTCAAGTGTGAGAAACTGTGACTGCATCAGTAATCACAAAGCTCATTGTGATAATAGAAAAGTGTACGCATTTCCCATTCACACAACTGCTACTACTGTTACTGTAACTCACTTGATTTCATGCAGTGTATGAGAAGTGCACATGTGGAGACATAAAAAAATATTGTGAGCAAAAAAAAATCGACAACACAACAATAATACCAGCAGTCTTTGTAACAACTAACATCCAATATGATACACCTACATAGTGTTAGTTAGTTAGCCATGATTAATGTGGCTGCACTCATTATTATTATTGTTATTATATTGGCCCAGTCATATATTACACATAGAAAAATACAACTTTTTGTAAGCCCAGTGGTTAGTTTGTGTGCTACGGATTGACTGACTGGTAGTTAGTAGATTAACTGCACAATCAGAAATATAATTTTTTTACAGGGATGATTGCATGCATTTTTTATGTCCTTAACCTCAGAGCTTAACTAAATGATAATGGCAATGGTGAATCAATACATGGTAATAATGATGAAGACAAAACGATTTCATCTGTGCAATCACGCCCTACAAACATTAGTGAGTGTGTGAACCGTTTTCCTATAACTAACTGTAGCGTGTACCTTTTCGGTTTTGTTACGTTTAGTTTTTTTGTCAATAGAAAGGACTGTACAATTTGTGTTTTACCAGTCAGTCAGTCAGTAGTGATAGTTTAGTTAGTTAGTCCGTTAGTTAGTAAGGAGAGCAAAAAAAATTAGTTCAGAACATATTTCAGGGACACGCAGAGAGATGTGAATGAAGATTTGTAGTAAGTTACATAGTACAAGATATTATTATTGCAATGGTTCGTTTAAAAGTCAAAGGATCCAAGGAGTTAGTTAGTTGGTACCAAAATTTTAGGTCCAATTTGTCTCACAGGCTATGAGGGGAGACAAAAGTTGCATGCATCCTGTTGTCCTTTTTGGGTTTGAGAAGTGTAACTTTTCTTCTTCTCATGGAAAATTTACGACAGTTTTGCTTGTTCACAAGCGACTGAATCTACAAAAGAGTGTATGCATGCAAGTTTGTAGGAATCATATGGAAGAAAATTGCTATTGTGATAATAACAAGAAAAAGAGTGTAGTTACAAGTTTTGCTCACCCTATGGTTACACAGTAGTGGTTTGCTTTCGTGGGTAGCTCTAACTCTAACTGGAAATGAAATAATAGTCATGACATGTCATTTTATAAAGTCGTGAGTTTCCATGTTTTTCTTTTTTATGTGTATGGTAATGTGTGGGAACTGAGATTTGCTTGAAAAGCATTTTTTTCCTAGGCCAAGTTGATTGCTATATATTTTTTATATGCAAAGTATTTTTTTTCTTTCAGTTAGTTCAAATCTATATGTAAGTGGTATGCTCATCACTACAGGAACTTTATGATTGAAAAGAATAATATAAAGGAAAAAAATTGGGAGGCAAAACAATTTTTTAGCATTATCATGTTCTTCATTATTCATGTGTGTGTCTGCCTACAGTGATCTAATCATGGGCTTTTTTCCTTTTAATTTCCTATATTGTCTAACTACTTGAAAAAATAGTGCATTATATTGCGGCAAACAATAACATCTCTCCATCATTATGTGTCTTTTCAATCCACCGCTCTCCTCGTGTGCCTTGCGGGTATTTTTAGGAGTTTGTTTACGTTAAACCTTTTCTGATGACATTGGAATTGCAATTTAATGAGAATGACGGTCACGGTAAATCATATCATTTCCTCTGCCTCAAACATTTTTGAACCTACTCTCTACAAAATTCATTTTGGTCACGTCAATCTTCTTTCCAACTCAACTCATCATCTTCCATCATTTGGGTTGAATAAATATCATATGCTGTGCGAATGCATGTGAATATGAACAGCCCATCAGTTTTCCCACTCGAGGCTTAATTTTCAAAAACATGGCAGACGAACGCATAAAAACCACCCAGACAGACTTATTCCACATAACATACTAAAGTGAGGGCATTTGTGAGAATTAAAGTGTATGTATACAAAAACAGTCTGGGCTTCACATTAGTCCTACACAGTATCCTTTTTTACACCTCATTGTATCTAACCACAACTGTTATCCACGCAATTTTTTATCGTTAAAAATGAAACGGTAAGAATGCACATACACAGTTTTCCTCAAGTATGTGTGCAGTGGCAAAGAAAAACTGAAGGGAATAGATAGACCTTTGAGTAAAACATCGTTTTAACAAACAAACTAACTACTACTCATAACAATAATTCACGGCACATAGAAACCAAGACAAGGATGGAAAGTAAATTTTTCACCGATCTAACAACATTGTGTATCCTACAATATGTCAGTCATCACAATAATGCAAACAGTATACTACTTACATATATTTACGTACTACATTTTCAAAGGATCCACATATTAGTACAACCGTAGGAATTGTGTCAAGCATCCGCTCAAAGAAAGTGTATTTTCTAATCTCAAATAAAAACAAGAAACCACCTGAGAGAACATACAAAAGTGCCGTATTCAAATGTTCACATTGCTAATTCATGCAAAATATCTCACAGGTATATTCTTTTTGTTTTTTCATTATTTCCTAATTATTGTTATCACCTCAAAATCTGACACGAGTTGACATGCATGCACATGCAGTCCGTAACTAACTTATACTAAATCTTTTGCTTTACAATCTTCCACTACTCCACTTACGCTAGTCTTACCATTTTTTTCATTAACAACAAATTAGAAAACAAAGTCAGTCAGTAGTGCTACACAAAAATTTTCTATGCTCACTATGTAACTAGCTAATACTCGTAGTTTTTTGATGGGTCACCTGCATGCAATGGCCATCATACAGGAGAATCTTTTGTTCACTACCAAAATACTAAATCATTTTTCGTGATAAAAGTCATGCTAAACCCCCATATGTGGATGATTAGTATTGTTGTTACCCATCTGTACAAATGATTGTACCAACTATGGTATGCAGCATGTTCAACAAGCAAGCATTCATGATTTGCATGATTAAAAGGTAGCCATCAAAAGCCAGAGGCTTTTCGGTCTTCTTTTCACACACGCATTCCGACATGAACATTCATTGTTTAGCATTGCAACAATCATTTGAACAGAGGATTTAAAGAATTGCGTACAACAAACAATCCGTAAAAACCTATGATATACTCACAAAATAGGAACCCAGCTTACAGTAATCTGTCTTTTCACTCATCTCTTTACGTGCATAATGAGTTTGGTTAAGATCTGCATATTCGGCAAGTTTTACAAACCCGAATTCAAAAGTTGACCGTCTTCCATGATGCGTAAAAACAAGCATGTAAAGGACATTAAAATATTGGTTGGTTGCAAAAACATGTCATACGTTGCCAGTAACCAAATTGCATCGAATAAATTATCATTTCCACAATAATGCTCTACCCAAAAGGATTCACCACCTAGGACTTTGTACTAACTAACTAATAATCTAGAAATTTGTAAGTAACTGTAATGTTCAATTAAAAACGTGTTTAAATTAATGAGGAAATCTCCATAATCGGCTTTTGCAATTCATTTATACATTTACTGCTCTCCATGACATCCATTCATTCTATTTTTGTCAATTACTTACATGCTACTACCTACTCATGCCCATTAACTTGCACACTAGTATTTGTTTTATAAAGAAACTAGCTAACTGTATGCAACT
>Ga0210040_10000835_pt1 | contig 49384 bp, 19 predicted proteins | sample CryGeyCG12114_NA_FD_185462 | JGI IMG/M metagenome (GOLD analysis project Ga0210040, IMG submission 185462) | Groundwater microbial communities from aquifer - Crystal Geyser CG19_WC_8/21/14_NA (SPAdes) (version 2) | ecosystem: Environmental > Aquatic > Deep subsurface > Groundwater | place: USA...
CTTAGTTAAAAATGTTGATGACCATGATTCCCATTGTTAGTTAGTACGTATGTGCGAGCCATATATTTCCTGTCAACCGGATTTCCATGAGAGGTCCAAAGGTTGCACTTTGTAATCATAATAATAATATGTGAACATCTTTTTGTTATGTGCATCTTAAGATTAGATGGATTCTTTTATCCTCTGGTAAAACTATTTGCATAAGAAATCTACAGCGGAAATTGTTAACTAACTAGCAAACTGGCAATTTTTTACCATGTGGGTAATGACACAGTCCATAAATATCATCTGTATACATGCACACATAAGGGTTGCAATTTTGAGCAGACAAAGTTGGTTGAGGGGTGAGATGGTAAGTTAACTAACTAACTCACCATACGACCTTGAGATGCATTTATGCAAAATCCCATGTTTCTGCTGTCTAAATACAGTCTGTTATGTATCCAGCACTCATGATTACGATGACTACGGGCAGTAACTCAATTGTTCATAAAAATTGTGTTTTTATACCCAGTGTGCCTCTGTACAATATTTGCTCTCCGCCATTTAGTTGCCAAAATGATTGCCAACAAAACATACACACGGTTGAGTTGTTGTACAACCTGTGTCTGATTACCCTGAGCCGGATGTGTAAAACTCTCTCAGTTGCTTACATACATCGGGAGCAGCAAAAAAACATGCATCTCTAATTGTAAGAAACACTTTGCGTCCAACTCTATAAGTTCACCTGCCGTTCGGTACACAACAGACACACACGTACCCGAAGAATTGCTGCACTCTAGATTATATAGTTGGTTGGTAATAAGCAGAGTAATAAAAAAACCTGCGTCTTTCTTGTGGAATTTTAACAGGAAATGTGCATAAGAGTTGGAAACACAAGACAATGTCAAGTTCACACAATCTGGTTCCCAACATCTCTCATCTTTTATTGATTCACAGGCGGGTTTGTATATTTTCACTTGAGTGAGTGAGGGAATCACATTCATATATACAAAGGGCGGAAAAAAAATTGCTGTCGACTCGTATCTATCTATCTACCGATTTCACTGTATGTGTACACGCTGGTTAGTTAGTTAGTTAGTTAGTGGTGTAATGATCCATGCGTGCAATAACATGAAAAGAATGTGGCAAGGGAAAAAAGATGAGGCATCATGCACCCATTAGACTACCGTTCTCATCATTGTTTCATCCTCAAATGACCTTTGAAGGAATGCAGATGCTATGTGTGTACTGCGAACCTACATTAGTTAGTTAGTTAGTCAGTAAATATTTGGCTCACTCTCTTTCTTGCAGTTAGTTTGTTTGTCAGTCAGATCCCGCAAGCTATTACATTGGAGTGCCCGTGTAGGACAATGGATAGCCAAAAACCAGATCATTTACTATTATATAGAGGAAATGATTGCTATTTACTTTGATGTATTTTTGCATGGGGAATATGCAATGCAATACGTACAAAGCATTTTTTGGCATTTATACATAACTTGAAGTTTTTGCAGCTTTGTAGTTGGTTAGTTAGTTAGTCAGAATTCATATTTTCTGTGAAATCTTAAAGCACGCAATTTAGTAGTTAGCTAATTAGTTAGCCATGAAAAACATTTTGCAGGCACATATGGGTAGCTAACAATATTATCTGAGCAATCGGCAGGTGAAATGAGAGAATGCAAAACTAGTTGGCTAGTTAGTTAGGTACAAGACTATAAGAAATGGCAAGAGGGAAAAATGCTCTGTCCAGGGGCAAGGCCATTGCATTTTGAGAACGCAACCCGCACATGCATGATAATAATTGCAGTGGTTTCTTGAGGAAAACAAATGCTGCAGTATGTACTTAAACTTTTGCTCCAACTGAACCTTCAGATTTGGAAAAATTTTTGGTTAGTTAGTTAACCTGTGATGAAAAATTAGGGCTACCACTAAAAAACAATGGGAAGACGATAATGCTGCACAAATAGCATGATTAATATTGTATTTGTTGGTCTCACATGCAATATACAGATAAATAATTTAGTCGAGTCAACGGACTTTAGGATGACCGGCATGCAATTGCTATGTGAACAAATCTTCCTGGCTAATTGTATTGGGGAAAATTTGTGATCTTTTGTGACAACAAGTGTCAACCCAAAGTGATGGATTGGTATCATATTATGTGAGATGAGTTGCGTGTTTCAATTTGTCATTTGTGATGTGACGTATTGCAGGGATTACATGCCATGTCAATTGTGAATGATTTTTGCATACGCTTGTGTATTTTTTTCGGGCCATTGCTTCTTCCAATACAATGCATGGATTTCATTGGATTTGTATTGCACGCTCTCACAGTCAGTCAGTCAGTTAGATTTTTCTACGTGTCAAAAGCCGGTTGTACAAAGTTTGAATGAACCGTTAAGATCTAAAACTGTGATTTTTCAGAAACTGAAATAACGCATTTTTTTGTAATCCAAACAGCTTTGTGACTGCTGGATTGTATAAGAAACATAGATAATCCACAGTCACCGATTTCGTTGTTAATCCTCGTGTAATTTTTCATAAGTTTGACATTGCTTTGCTGTAAGTTAATAAGTAGCTATACTGACTGGCTATAGCTAAAAGGTTGGAAAACTGCAAATCTTTGCTAACTAACTAACTAACTGTGAGGAGCTTTAGTTGGAGCCATGTCAGTGGTTCAGTCAAAATGGGTGAATTATTATAGACACAAATTGGTAAGCCAGATGATCTGGCTTAAGAAGTGCCACCTGTGTGACTGACTTTATAACTTGTATGTATTGTCAGATGAAAGGATACAAAGTGACTGGTGCAAATCATCTCCAACTCTAGTTAGTTAGTTAGTATGAATTGAAAAAGTTTATCTTTTTCCATTGAGGAAGATCCATTTCTATGTCATTTTATACAGTAGCCAGTAGGTTTCTTAGTTAAATAGTGCCGTGGGTCAAAAATTTTTGCTTTAGTCAGTCAATGCCCTTTTCAATCATTGAGAAATGGTCAGATTTTAAAACTTTGTTCTTCACTTCTAATCGCCACAGTATATTTCACGAAATGGTTGAACTAGTTTTTATGATCCTTATTAGTTGGGATCAAATAGATACTCAAAAAATCTATATGGAAAGATAAAAGAACACAGTCGTTTTACAAGTCTTTGGCAGCAGGAGTAAAAAAAATCACAATGCCATAATATTATTGTACAGTGACTGATGTCTGCTGCAGTTTGGTTTATGAGGACAAGTTGCCCCATTAGTGTCTCCCACAGGAACCATAAATAAATGCAGATGAGCTTGAACTCGGCAATAATCACTAATATGCATTCAGTGCAGGACAATTTGGACATTATCGTTTGTTTTAAAAGTCCTCATCGGTTAGCTCCAAACAATAGACAAGCCACGTACAATAGCTTTTAGTATAGGTCACGTACAGTAGTTAGTTAGTTTAGAATGGGATCTAAGAATTCGGTAAAAATTTACATTTTTACCCCGCAATAGGGAATTTCAAGTTTCATTGACTCAAACTCTGTTCTAAGAATGAATTCCGAAAAAATCAATCATTACTAACCAACTACCTAGCCATGTCCTTTAGACACAAAATTCCCCGTATGAGAAATCCAAGCAAGCCAATCTAAACAGCTATGGTGAGCTACCTGTATTGATTTCTAATGAAGCCATTATTATGTAATGTACTGCGTAAACAATGAGTGTGATCCCTAATTGACTATGAGAAATTGTACTCATCATTTAGGAATGGCCACTTGAATTCCTGTTTTCGTCATTGATAAAGACCCATTCATTAGTTAGTTGTTGAGCATACAACTCAATTGACAAATTTAGTATTCTGTGGCTCACTTGTGATGAATGCTTAAATGAATTATTGGATAAAAGCGTACAATACATGATATGACGAAAGACAAACTCGTATGATGCACACAAGTGAGTAGTTAGTAGTTAGTTAGTGCCTGACAAACAAACAAAAAGCATCTTGTTGAGAGCACAACCCTTTTTGACTAATTCTGAAGGCTTATTGAGAGCAAATGAAACCTTGAGACCAACTCATCACCGTCATGATCTCTGCACATTATTATTATAGAGCGCCCACTCGAATTCCAAAGTTATAATGAAGTCTCACTTGTACCACCAGTATCTATGCACATGGTTGGTAATAGCTTTCATAAGGAACTTATAATTATGATTACATAAGGGTTAATAAACAATTCAAATACAAGGTATTCTCTGAAAGCACGAAAAATTTTACTAACCATGGATGACAGAGGAATTTTCATCGTGTGTGATTTACGAATCGAATGCGATGAATTAAACGTGGGAGAGGGAATCATAAGCACAATAAAAAGTTTCAAGTTTACAAGTGAAGGACGAAAAACATTTTTGTCATAAAATGCCAATTCTAATTATACACAATATACAAAGTTTTGCATGTTTTATGAAGCATTTTATACTAAATAACTAACCAATAACTGGCAAGACAGGTGTAAAAAGAGTTCTGATTTACACACAGTATATAGGAAGTTATTAGTTGATTACTTTTAGTGAGACCAAAGCATATAGAGAAAATATATTAGTAACCAATAAGATTCATTCGCTCACCTGCAGTTGCAGTTTGTAGAAAAATTACCGTTACAAGGAAAGTGGCCACTAGTAGTGACGACTGTAACGAGTTGATCCGTGTAGATTTCATGGTGGAGCTGAATCAATGATTTAGAGCTCTCACCAATTTTTTGTCAGTCAGTCTGAAAAAAAAATTCAAATCCATTGTTATTTACTTGCTACTATATAGTTAGTTACAAGCATGTATTATTATCATTGACTAGGCACAGTCTGTACGCACTCTTGAATAATCAATGAGCAAAAAAATTCATCACGCATTGTCAGAGAATCCCACTCTTGCATATATTTATCATCCCAGATTTTATAAAAGTGGTTTATCCAGTTAGTTAGTTATGTCCAAAGTCGAAGGGATCCCCAAAAATTCTATCAACGTTTACACTATGTTTATATTACTACACACGCATACAGGCACAATAGGAACACCTCAAAGTTCCCATTTATTTATGTCCGTTGTCATTCTCCTCTCACGATTTTACAATCCACTACACCAAGAACTGGGGAAAACGGGTATTTGTTGTTAGTTAGTGACTAAACTTCATTTGTCTGCCATTTTGTTCTTTTACGTTTTCCGAGACGCCTTGCAGACGATTTATATTGCTTTTTGTAGAATATATGAAAAAGAGCAATTTGTTAACAATGACTAGGTCAAGCCCTGAACCATGTAAATGCACTTTTGTATAATAGACAAAGGTAGACAGTCTAGACTTTAAAACTATAGTCGGATTCTGAATTTTTCTGAAAGTTTTCTTATGCCATATATAACATAGGGGTTTAATTTACTGGACAAAAACGCCTGTAGGCTAGCTAAGACGTCTCTTGTTTATTTCTACAGATTCTATAATAATTTGTTTACAATTTGCTACCAGATATTCCTCCGCTGAGCTCGTATGTTGGTACACACTGCAGCAATATTTCGGCAATAAAATAGATATTTTTGAACATGTAAATCCAATACTGACTGACGAGTCAATAGTAAATAATGATAGTTTATTTGGCTCCAGTGGGAAAAAAATATCATTATGATTCGATTCATAATTTGGCCATAATTTACAAAAAAAAAGGATCGCATGGCCTCAGTTGAGCATTTTGCATTGGCAAACTAACTAACTAACTGCCATGCCTTTTTTCCTATTTCAATTTGTGGACATGATTCTTATTGATCACAAGTTTGCCTTCTTCTAATGGAGAGAAGCAGAGCCCAGTGCTCTAATAGTATGCACAGAACACGTTTTTAATTATAGCGGTGGCACCGAGATCACTCTAAATGTGTTTGGGCCGTGCGTCTGCATGTACAGTCTTCACACTTGAAACTAACAAAAGTTGCCATTATGAATTGAATTCCCTAATTGGTAAAGTTACCTTAGTTAGTCAGTTAGTTTGTTAGACATTCAGTCAGTCAGTACCCATATATTTTTTCATTCATGGTAATCAACATATTCAAGAAGTTTGAGTACAGTCATGTACCTTAAACAAATGGTTTTAATAAGGCAAAAAAAAAGGATGCATTCTAGTGGTAACAAAACAAAACAAACTGACCAAAACTAACTAACTACTCATATCTTTTGTTTCCTCATAATCCATTCTGCTCACTTTTTATGCCATCATCAATAATGAATTACATTTGACCTGGAATAAATAGCTTCTGCTTACTCATGAAAGAATCCAAAAAAATCCAGTAGTTAGTTTGTACATCTACCTCATTATTATTCCTCTAATTGGTAGCTAACTAACTTACTCGAACCTCATGTCTGCCAACTAACAAAACTAAATGGTAGCAAAGAACTCCATATAAATTTTCTCCATTCGAAGAAATAGCATGCACAATGCTCATTCGAGTTCAACCAGTGTCAATGTCATTGCCAAACGACAAAAGGGGGAAAAAACTGACTCTTCTGCTCATTCACACTATAGTAGCTTAAGTTGGTTAGTCACTCAATCCACCTGAATGGGGAAGACAATGGATGTCAACTCACTACACACAATGTCTAATTAGTAGCCATGCATAGTAGCTCATTTATTATTAGTTAGTTAGTTTGTTGTTTGTCACTTGACTATATACTGTATCATTGTCTTCCCATGCTAACTAACTATATAGTCAAAGTGTACTATGCTTGCCATTCGTCTCCATTAATCAAACGAACAAGTGCAGGCATGAAAATACTATACACCTACTTGTTACTTTCCTTTTCACATATTAAGTAAGCATACTAGATCGTGAGAATCCTGGTTCCCTGTTCAATGACTGTGTACACTCAAGTTGTACTCAATAGGTAGTTAGTTAGTTAGTTAGTTAGAATGCACAAGAAATTTCAATAAGTCTGGTTCCATTATCCACACAAGTAACTAACTAACAATAACTAAAAATAGGAAGAGCTGGCCAGACTTTACATGTAATCCCCATTCCTTTTGCATGGACATTTTTCACTTTTCATTATCATTCGTTCTTGCATGCATGTCTGTCTGTAGTTAGTTAGTTAATACGGATTGTAATGCATATGTACATAAAATGAAACCACGTTACGGGAGAACGCACGAACTGACTGCATAATAAAAAAAGAAGACGGATCGAGGCAAAAAAAAAGTTTTCGCCATGTAGTAAGTAAGCGTACAAAAATGTTTAACTAGCCACTAGTCAGTTAGTTAGTTAGTTGCTATACTAGTATGTAGTTATTATATCATTATTGTTATTATTATTACATGTGTCCGCTGATGATTGCAGATACAGCTGTTCTGGTGTGAATCACAGTCATTGAACTTGATGCACAACAAGAAAAGCTTGAAGGCCTAAATCTCTGTATTTCATTTGTACATACATACTACATGCGCACACTCTTATAGTCAGTTTGTACGAACTGAATGCAATGCAATGCAAACTGGATGGATTCAAAAATAGTGAAAACCCAGACTAACTACCGGAAACCGGATGGAAAATGGCTATCTAACTAACTATCGAATATAGATGAAAAGATTGTCACAGGGAGTAAAAGTTGAACTGCATTAAGTAACTTAACTATTTAGCTAACTAACTAACTACCTTTATGTTGCCCATTTGCGGAAACTGCATTGCATAAAGTGTGAGAGCTTGGCTCATACACGTATGGTTTTTTCCAGTAGGAAAAGTCTGTTTATTTCACAGTCATTATTGCCATTTTGTTGCGGCAGGTGAGTAGTGGTAAGAAGTGAAAACATTTTTTTTTCTAAACTGACAACCAAAACCAACCATACACTATAACATTTGGTATGCCTGTTAGTTAGCTAAGGTAGAAGGATCATTAGTCCTATCTTTATTGCCCATGTGTTGTAAAGAATTGCATTTGGGTTCATTTTTTACACACAAAAATGAATTTGGTCAGCTTCCTCATCTCATACATTTGACCAAAGATCCAGTTTGGTGGTGAAAGAGAATCGCACCAACTGTTTTATAGCGATTTTCACTCACTATTGCACTTTGTGTTAGACTAGTCCATAGTTTGTTAGTTTTTTTTTCTTGGTACACTTGTTTTTAGCAAAAATTCATGTGTGACTGAAGATTATAGGCTGCAGCTACGGCTAGTCTTTCTGCTTGAATGATTGTCCTAACTCAACATCCTCATACGGAGTAAATATCTAGTTAGTTTTCCCATCTTTAATAGAATCCTTATCAAATAAGTAAACGACTTAAAAACCTGACAAATATCATTCTAATGTTTTGCATGCAATTAAGCATGAATATAACATCTCCCTCAGAACGGCATACATACGAAGCATAGAAACAATAAACAAGGATTGTCTTAATAATAAAAAGGCCTAGATATCAATCCAATTTGGTCAGCTTTGCTACTAAAATTTATCCAATCTCCTTAACAACATGATAGTTTGGCAGTGATCTAATACAAAAGTTTAGGTTCTGCACAAACTATAATCAATTTTAACATTATATTTTATCACTAAATACTGAGAACCACCATCTCCACTCCGTTTTTTGAGAAAAAATTGTAAGCTTGAACTGATGTAATTATGATTATGTCATAATATTGTCATATAGAGAATGTAATTTGAATTGTCAATTGTACCAACAGTTTTCTCGTTTGTCCTGACGAAGGCTACAGAAAGTAGTCGAAAGCTTGACAATAAAACAATGTCTACATCCTATAACCCGTCTAACTCACTCAATGATTGTCTTCGTCATTCTAATTTTCCCCGATCCTGATGTTCCTATCTAGTTAGTTAGTTGAGTTGCCATTGTCTATGAATTTTCAAGTTGACCAAATTGTTTTGCTGCCATCATCCATTTACCCCTACTGTTTCTCTCCATTTGCTCATTTTCTAAACATTTGATATGCTAGCTCCACTATAGTTAAAGCTGTAGCTAGAGTAGTTGTAAAAGGACAAATGGAATCCGTTGGCCAGTTGGGAAGATTAGAGCATGAATTCGGGATTGATGCAGTCAACTAACTATAAAAGTATTTTTTTATTTCCTTTAGTCCGGCGAGTTAGTTTTGCCACTGAGAAACAAATAGTAAGTTGGTTAGTTTGCGCAGTGTGTAGAGTGAACATGTATGTATGAACTAACTATATAATGCGAGTGAGTGAATTGGAGAGGAAACCAGTTTGGCTCACCAACAGTTTCAATGTTAAGTGAGTTTGTTTGTGCACCTATAGGATTCATGGCCATCCATCTGTTTTGTGAACCTATCTCATGTTGAGACTGATGAGCAAGATTTTTGCTATGGTTTTCAATGAGCTCTACATGCGTATGTTGTGGAATGCTTTTCAGTTAGTTAGTTAGTTACTACGAATATACGAATGAGCGACACTCACCTTGTAGTTAGAGTTTGAAAGATGTTCTTTCTCCCGTAGTTGCTGAGTGTGTATGTATGTGTGTTCATTTGGGAAACATATGAAATTTTTTGCTGATATCGAAAAAAAATATGTTGGCACCACCAGTGCATTGACCTTATCTGTGCCCACCACTTTACGACTTACAGTTGGATACCGTGTGAATCCGTACAATTATCATTAAATTTCCATGTACTACACGACTGACTGGCCGTCATTAGAGTTAGAGTCCAATATACATATGAATGTGTCTGTGTACATACGTGTGTACTTTCTGTAAGTTTAGATTTTTTTAGTAGTCCCTCCTTGAAAACTGTACTCAATTTTTTTTCCTATGTGGTGTGTATGTGTGTGTGGTTCCGTCTCACAGTGGACTCGGTCATAAAAACAATTATGTACAGGATCATTTGCAAAAGATGGTATATTGAAAGTTGTACACTTTCCAGGCATCTCATAATAAAAATGGTTCACACACAGGGAAAAGGTCGGTACATACACCGTGAAATCTCGAGTCATGCCTTATTAGCTTCCTAACTATTATGGCATTCGTACGTAGAAGGAGAAATGTCGGGAGTAAAATTTTAACCTCCAATTTTTGGCAGTACACACATTGCATAATATGACATTTTTTGACATTCCGGCGCTTCTGCGCTCTATAAAATGCATTACAAAGTACATGATACACCCATTTTACTTGATCCATTTTTTACGCATTTTTTGTTTGTTAGCTCTCAAGATTTGGAACTAACAAATCTTAATATATGCTCTGCGAGTAAGATCATAATACCGGAAGTGATGGCTGGACTCTATATTTTCCTTATCCGTGAAAAAAATGGAATGCATTCTTTTCGCCACTGTGAATTTCCACGTACCAAATGAGCCCCACAGGCCTCACTATCTACACTAAGCTGACACACACCCAAACAATGATCCATAGTAAGTACAAGTAACTAAATTGTGGTTCCCCATTTGTCATGCTCCTCATTATCATGAGTACACCATATAGTGGCTCAACTCTCTAACCATAATATAATTGGGGCCATGAACTTGGAACTGCAGTCTAACTAACTAAAAGGGATGCAGTGCCGGGCCATATAAGGAAACACTTGTATTGCGTAATAATGATGACCCCACCTATAAATCTATCATGTAGTGTGTAGGGAATCAATTGCTGCACTTCAAAATGACTATAACTAATATACAATTTTCTTTCCATAATTCATGTTCACAACATGCCTTTATTTTCCCTATCTCGCAAGTAAGCTACTGTAGTTGTACCTGTGATGATAACTAAAATCCCGATCTTTCACTTTCGCCTCAAGACGTGCCAAAAACCACTTTGTTTTTCTCTCTCTCTTTCTGTGTTTATTAGTCTACGGTAGTTAGTTTGAACTATACCTATCAATTGTATGATGTGAGCAACTAACTAACTAACTACAATGCACAAACATTGTGTGGTTTGATTTGTTGCATTAGTTAGCTACTAACGTACAAAACTAAGATATAATAATGAGGATAGGATTAGCGGTTCTCAACTTTTTTCAATCTAATGACACGTGGAAATGGATAAACGGAAGTGAATTATGGTCTCAGCTTTTAAATACTTGCTGTAAGTTTTACGTGCACTTGTTGTTCAAGATTAGTTAGTTAGTAACTACATAGTTTGGTACAAGTGTTTTTCTCTGCTACTGTGTTTACTTGGTTTTGTAGTTGTGTAGTAGTAGTTAGTTAGTTAGTTAGTCAGTAATAATGACCCCTGATGTGAATTTTTGAGAATGGAGCTTGAACTCGTTGTAAAATGTTTATGCTATGTGAAATGAATGGTTAGATAGTTAGTTAGTGAAACTATTTATCCAGTCAAGAATTCCCACAAAACAAGCATCATTTTCCGTTTTCAACACAACGGTAATTTTTTTTGCTCAACCAATTCGTTTCCTTGTACATCCTTTCCGCACTAATGATTTTTAAGGGAATTGGTCATTTAGTTCATGTATGGATTGAGAATATGTTTGAGGTCTTTGCTAAGAAGTTTTCTTGTACATTACAAAATAGTAAATGTGCATTGGCTTTGTAAATACATAGTTGTTAGACTCTTACTTTTAATGTTTACGGAATTCATGAGGTTACTATAAAGAATTTGCTCCTACGAGTAAAGTTGTAGAATATTTTGGCTTGAAACTGTGCATATTATTATTATGTACGCCTACGGAACCTATGCTGATTAATAGTTGACTGATTATAGAGCTGGGACTCCTTTTTTAGGCATCCCAAATAATAGAAAACAAGGATGAAACACTTTGTATTTTTTTGTACCAAAAGTATTTTCTTTGTGCACTTGACTTTTGTGCATGTGATGACGGCCTTTTTGACAGCATTGTGTACTCAAAGTTATTATTACAGCTCATCTTTAAAAAGCCATTTGTTTATGAATTTGCATGTCGTGTCTTATATGAAAACTATAGCTTTGGCTGGCCACATGCTGTAATGAGTTTTCAATTAGTAAGAACCAACCAAAAGGGTGGGAAAAAATCACTGGATTTTACAGATGGCATGCAATTTTTGCAAACTCCCTTGTTTTTGTGTCCTTCGATATGAAAACTGTAGGAAGTAAGTGACATGCTAAGCAAAAAGAGGGGAGAAAAAGACATATTTTGCTCATTTTAATGCGTCAGTCTGGACAAGGCAAAGAAAAAATTCAGACTTGATGTATCCTGAGCCCGGAATTGTTATGATGGATGAATTTTTGTGCCAAAAAGATTTGTATTTTCGTAGGAAATTTTTTAATTCATTTTGAATCTTGGGGCATTTTTCGTCGATTAACTAACAAACTACCTATAAAATATTTTCAACAACTCAACTATCGTATAAAATTACTGTTTCAAGTGCCAAGGAAATCATGAATAGTTTTAATACCCCGGCCAAAGCAATTTTACAAGCCCTCATAAAAGTTGATATACTGAACACAAATGAGGAACTCAAATTTGCAATGGACATGATGTTCTACAAGTGAATGACACATTGGCTTCACGTAGCAATAATAATAACTGGTAACCAGTAAATTAGCATTCGCTGACTATCTTAATACTGACTAACGATGGACTATACTTTGCTATTCCTCCGACAGTCTGTTATGCACATAAGTTTCACTTGATCCGATACGGAACAAAATTCCAAACTGCAAGCGAAGACAAAACCAATTGCAAAAAAATCATTTCGTAATTGCTAACTTATCGAAATAGTTGACAAATGTAATCTATTCGAACTAACTACTCCATAGCAAAAATGCGTGCACCCAAATCTAACCTTAGTTAGTTGTACCTCCCTTTGTAAGGAACTGAAATCTGAGCACACCTAACCAAACCACCAAGAGTCATTTTATGCATATTTACTACTATACAACTACTGTGTAAAAAAGATGAACCCATCATGATGATGATAATGACACTGATGGTTATACTGTTGCCTTTGTAGCCGGTAGCAAACAGGAACTGGAAGAGCAGATGTTAAAAGGTATACAAACTTTTGGAACCTTTCTAACTGACTAACTAACTAACTTTACTGACTGCCTGCCAAAAACCAAAAAAAAAATCCACATCACTTTTTAATCATCTTGAGCAGTCAAATCTATAATACAAACCACTACTTGTCTTGACCACAAAACATGTTTAAAAATTAAATATACTAAATATGTAGCATTTGATACTGTGGGCACTTTATATTCCTCATTATCATTCCTTCCGAACCAATGAATGCATAATGGATTACATAATATTATTCCTTCACCATGTGTTTGCATGCAGCATTGTAATCAGCTGATGGGAATAATTCATGATGGGCTAGTTGGTTCACTTTTGAGGAAGAAAAAACTTTTCGTTAGTTTGTTAGTCAGTGGCAATATAATTGCTGGGTCCAGTTAGTGAACAACACAGATTGGAATAGTAATTTTTCGTACTGGGGTGCGTTGAGCACCATTCTTATTGATTTATTGTTCATCACCACCAGCATCAGATCGTTATCATATGATGATAGTTAAGGATGAATGAATGGAGTTGTGTATGCAAAACTTATTTGGGATCCCCTTGCTATGCTGGAGCCAACAACACGTCATATAGCTGCATAGGGATCAAAAAAACTTGTTGTTTGGTCACTCCACCACCTGCATTTGCCCAGTCAGTCAGATTTGAGCTACCTTGACCTCCTAACAGTGTACTTTGTTCACAGAGGTTATAGCAGGATTGTGATGTTTACTTTGCAAATGCATTTGGTTGAAAGGATTTGTCAATACAAGCTTCCTATGTTTACTTCAGCAAGAGTTAGTTAGTTTGGAAGATCGTGAAAATATTTTGGGATGAACGTTATTGATAAATCTTTAGGAAGGGATAATGCGAATGTGCATAAAATTGACCGATTGGATTGATTTTTTGTTTTGCTGTGTATTGTTAGTATAGTTAGTGAGCAAAAAAATGTCACGTACGCGCAGGAATAATGATGCAAGCGCACAGTATGTAATGTGCATGAATAAAAAATGTTTTCATTCCAATAAATGCATGTAGTTACATATAGTTATAGTCAGTAGCCAGTAGTCATGATATTTTGTTGGTTAGCAAGTTAGGTCAGCCACTTGATTTGAAAAGGGGCCAACGACTGCATTTATTGTGGGACAACGATCATAGTTTTTTTTTAATCTCCAATATAATACAATGCAAATAAACACAGGGTACGAAAATAGGTATGTCTCACTACGCGAGTTTGCTATTGCAGCGTATTGGTAGAGTAGTATGAGTGGACATCTGGTTTGTGAATAAATTAGGTAAAAAAAAGTAAAAGTGCACTTGACACCAGACAACTCGTCATTGGCTTCAATCGAAATGCATCTATAAGTGAGTACAGGTATGAAAAGTGACTAAACATTAGGTGACATGCTAACTAACTAACCAGCTAACTAGTAAACAAAACGTAAACAAGACACAAAAGTTGTTCACATTGCTCTATGCATTTTGCCAATAGAATTTTTAAACTGGTGGAATCGCCTTGTGTAATTGACCAAAGTTTGATACGCAATAATTATTATTGTGAATGGAGTGAGATACCAGATCAATTATTTAATGGTCTCTCAGTGAATGAATTAACGACATGGTACATAAATGGCGTTTTTCATCCCTATAGCGTGTGTGGAGCATTATGGGGAGACAAAAAGGCCAAATAATTGACGAGGGATAATCAATTCACACTATCACATGCAGTAAGTAGGTGCATGAATTGGAGTTATTTATTTCAATTATTGTGCAAAAAATGGTTTCTTACTCACTAGATATGTTTTTTAAATGCTAGATACTGCATGGAAACGCCTTACAGTGTGAGGTGACTTCATGGAATTATAATGGTGAGCGACAAAAAAGGAAAATTCCAAATATGAGCTGGGTATAACACAATGGCTAGTCGCTCACTCACTAACTAACTAACTAACCATAATTCAATTGCTCATCTTATAATTACCGACTAGAAGAAAAACTCATTTTTTTGTCAAACTCCTTCCAGCCTGCAAACAAACAAACTAACTAACCAACTACCTACATCATGAAACCCGGGTAAAAAATCTGTACTTACTGTATATTCACAATCCTTTCCTTGAATCCAAAATCTGGGGCAATATGAGCTCTCAACTCACAAACGAACCTCACAAACCTTGTGTCCAGTCTTTCACTTGATTGCTCAAAATTCACAACTTGTCAAGTGAGCAAACAATCCTTGTCCATTTTCAAATCACACTTAAAAAGACACTGGTTTGAACTGCACACCAAAATTCTGTGTCTTCTCAATTCACTCGTACAAACTAACTAACTTGTGTCACCACATGAAATTATAATAATAATGAGAACATATATACGTGTGTGGTGTGTGTACTGAGGAGGGAGGCTGAGAAATCAGGGTTTCTAACTCGACTGGTTTTTTTTAGTTTAGAGGAACCGGAGGAATTTTCTTGTTCTTTCTTATGCATGTACTCTTGTAACCTGTGTCTTTGTCGAGCTCTGGTTGCCACTGGGCCGAAAAGTCAAATGAAGGAAGTGTTTGCACCCTCGTGAAGCCTTATGGTTTGCTCCTGATGATGACGAAGACGGCAGTTGGTTCTTTCTTACTACAGTGTGTTCAGTGCACATCCATCCATGATCCTCATCCATTCTAGCTAACTCTAACTAACAACACATATGGAATAGTATGGGCAACTTTTGTGACCATCATCACCATCCCAACCTCTACTCACAGTCAGCAGTTAGTTAGTTTCTTAGTTAGTTAGTATACAGTATACTCCGGGGGCTTTGGCAATTCAAAGCATCTACATTTTTGCCAGTGGTACTCACTAGATTACCCTTTGGGTACCACCAGGCCTACCAAATCCATAATACAACAACGGTCCAATCAAGTCTACCATAGTTAGTTTGCTAGTTAGTTACTTGCTAGTTTTCTGCACAGTTTCTATCTGCACCAAGAGGCCATGTAACTAACTAAACCAAATGGCTAGCTAGTGTCCTTTTCTTACGTAAATTCTGCATGAGGTAAGTAAGTTTTAGTTAGTTAGTTAGTTAGTTGTGGGTGCCACATAGTTGGTTAGTTAGTATGTGTAGTATCCATTTTCCACCTCATACCTGTTGCATGTGCTCTTTTTCCTTGCAAATTCAAGCATTCAATGAGTGCACAAAAGTTGGTCTCCAAAACTGAGCGCAGTTCAGTTGCTCACTATACCTTTCATTGTGTGGAACGCTCTGTACCACTGATGATGCACGTTTGTGCCTGTACTCATAGTTATAGTTAGTTTAGTTAGTGAGTATGTTCAGCTCTGTGGTCAATAAATAGTACATCCTAGGGTTCCTTCCCAATTGTCTCCATATGTACAGGGGTTGAATAATTGCTGGAAGTGTTAATATATGGATTTGGATGAAAGAAATAACAAGGAGCTGCAGTAGTCGTGACAATGACTCGAAAGAGAGCAAAAACTTGGCACATTTTGTTGAATCTGAAAGTATTGATGAGAGGGGCAAATGGGTTGCTGTAGAATTATTAGATCAATTCATTCCATTGTGTACAAATGAGGTTATTTTGCATTCATGTTGACATCTATTACAGTGTAGTTAGTACATGATTGATTTTGGTGAGCAAATTGGATGATGAAAAGTCGGTCAGTCTTACAAAATGATGAGTTCATGCTCAACTTGTGAGTGGATGAACCGTACTTATTATTTTTTTAGTATGCACCAGCAATTCAGTATTTTTTATGCAAGAAATGGCATCATTTGGCTTCCAATACAGATTCCACTTTGTCTTTCTTGACATTGGGATGAGCTGACACTGACTAATGGAGGCAACAGTACTTTTTGAACTCACTAGTGCAAATATCTAGAATAATAATGCTCGTAATAAGAGCAATAGTAGGCTCGGATCCATAGTTAGTGAGTAGTACACTTTTGTAGAAACATGGGTAACGTTTTTATAGAACGGCGCAGCTCTAACTACACATAACAAAGCTCAAGGAAGGGAAAAACTGGAGCTAAAAAGCCCAAGATGTAAAAAAATGAACTCATTGGTTTATGTGAATGCATTTTATCTTCGTCGGGAGAATCTCGTACTGCGACCAATGAAAGAATATATACTTATTGGCAATAAAAAAAGTTTTCAATTTTTTTTCACCGTGAGTTACGGTGCTACGGACCTGCAACTAGCTCGTACAAATAAATGGGAAACTGCATGGTCTTGATTTGCCAGTAACTTTTGTATACTAACTAACTACGAAGCTATTTATTTGCATGGCCATTCTCTCCGGTAGATAAATGTGACAGGGTGTACTGGTTGTGGAACGGCATCTGCTAGAGCAAGTTTCGCAAAAAATCGCATTCTGAAATCCTCAATACCGGTAGTAACTAAACATTACCAACAAACTAAAAACTAAAGCCCTCAATATGATATTTCCATTCAGGCCAATTACCATTATTATCGCCTTTATTTCCTGTCTGTACTCACTCACTTACTTTTGCAATGGACAGCAGAAGAGTTGCCCGAGAAAATAATATTTTTCATCGAGTTAGTTCGCTAGTATTAAGGTTTTTAGCACTTCAACTTTTATTATGTCAGGTAAAAGATATTTTCGTTTCAATTGACTTTAGAGTGACCATTGGGCATTTCATTTCTCCGTTACGTTGGGGCTCGAAAAAAAAAGTGATGCCATTGGTGAGTGAGTGAGGGAACCAACTTGTGTATAGTAGTAGCCAGGGAAGAGAGAGAGAGAAAAAAAAACTCTCTTCCTCTATTCTCCATCCATTCATGCCGCACGACGACACAATAAAAGGGACTTGAATAGAACTAACGTTCATTTCATCTCTTGTCAGCATGTCTACTCATTAGAAACATAAAAATCTCATCAGTTCATTGATTCCAAGAAGAAGCGGAGCTGAGCGCCTCCACACTTTTTTTTACTACACCTTGTAGTTAGTTAGTTAGTTAGTTAGGATTTATCGTTTCCCGTGTACTACATTTGAATCTGTGTGTATGTGTGTGTGAGCCACAGTGTGATGAGAACAAGATCTATTCACTTGATTGAGTACATTATTCAATCAGTCGGTGTTTACCGACAAATTTTCATTCCTCTTGCCCTCCTAAAAGTGCAATAAATGGCTAGTTAGTTAGTTAGTTAAACTTGGATCCTTTGTATCTAGAATGAGTATAGAATGAATCCCGGTTAACCTATTCCCTCGAATTCCATATGGTTAGTTAAGATGAGCTTCAGGTGATACTATATGATGACGACCCTGACATTTTAAAAATTTAAACAGTTATCATTCCACATGGCGAAAATTGCAAAATTGGTATCTTTTTCGATAGCTTGGTGCAAAAAAACCTGCCAAAAATGACTATGGGAAAGTCATTCATTCAAAGTGAGACAGGTAGCTTTTATGAAGCCTGTGCAATGCATCATTTTTGCATGAATCACAGTCATATAACGTTTTGTGAATGCAGTTTAAATTATTGAAAATCCCACAACTTGAAATCCAACATTATTCGTATAGTTGGTTAGTTAGATAGTCCTCCTATATTGGATATAATTGCATTCTCACCATGTTGGATATGGGAAACTCGATTGCCAGAGTCCACAATACTATTTATCTCCAGGGATCTTTGTACCGGCATTCTAACTAACTAACTTTAATATTAGTGGATGCTTACTAACTAACTAACTAACTAACTAGCAAACCATTCCCATAGACAATAGCAGTCAATCATGTGATGATGACCACTCACACAGTTACTTCTTTAGTATTCACTGAGATTTTGAGTGAGACACCTATGGTCATCGTGGCCAATAGAACAAGGGAACCGAAATGAACAATGCTGATTATTTGGGTCCCCCGAAAATGCACTAAGCACTATATAGAACCAACCACCAGTAGTATTATTAGTTTTTTAATACCTTGGTTGAGTGCGCATACCAGAGTTTGGGACACAACCTAATTAATTGTACAGTTGATTAGTTGTTAGTTAGTTAGTTAGTTAGCATCATCAGTAAACAAGTAGGTAAGCATAGGTGGTACAATCTATAGTTAGATGGTCAGTTAGATATAGATTCTAGATGCACAAGGGAACTAACCAACAAACTAACTGACTGACTATAAGAATGTAGTATATTCATGGCGAGTGAGTGAGGCAATACCTGAACGAACCATAGATTGAGAGTTGCTAAAGACTTCCGTCATGGAATTTGAGCCTTGCTCACGAGAAATGTGCTACGCAGAGAAAGGAACGAGTAGAATGGATCCAATGAACGGTAGTCCTCATCATCCTTTTCTTGTCCAAGTCACTCACTACAGTATTGACTGACACGTTTACAACTTGTCCTACCTATTTATTCTTGCATAATGGAAAATAAAATGCGAGATTTTTGTCTACTGGTCTGGTCAGTCAGTTAGTCAGTTTGTATTAGAGACTCTCTATATTTGTATTTTTTACGATGCTTATATAAGGTTAGCTTGGGTATATAAAAACAGTACCGGAACATTGCTTTATATCTAGTTACGGCGGAATCAAGATTTTGTAATCCGATGACAGGAATTGCTTAGTTAGATGACCAATGTGGGAAAAATGAAAATACATAATTAATTTTCCCTATATGGTACCCGCATTAGATTGTTGACATAAGATTTGAGTTAGCACAGGTGCAAAAAGAGCATCATAGGGCAAGGTTATTGCATGCATAGTATATGGAATGCTGGCAAACATATTTGAGCAGCTAGTTAGTATAAGGCAGTTAGTTTAGTTAGTTACTAATACACACATGAAATTAAAGTTCGGGTACAAGCTTGTGCATATATAGTTTTTATCGTAAACTAGTGTTGTTGAACGCATGTTGGCGTTACCCTAGTCAGTGAATTTGTGCGCCCCATGTCATGATAACAATAATAAGATGAATTATTTGTTGTTGACTTATTTCCCTTCTATCAAACATTGCGGATGACTTGAGGGAAAAAAGGTGGCGCCAAAAAAGTGACCAGCATTATAATAATGCACTTTGCACACTGTATAATGACTAACTAACTAAGTAAGTAACTGGTAATTCTAAAAAACTAACTTAGCAACTGACAAACTCCTTTGGCTCGCACATTGCATTCCTCAGGAGCATAAAATGCAGTCATGCATGCACATGTTTGATGACAGCAATCCCCCCTGTACAATAAACCCAAGTAATTAAAAATGATATGATGAGTGTGTGTTTCATTTGATTTTTTCTGACTAAAAATCAGGTTGCCAGCCAATTGTTCTGCAATTCTAAGAATCCGGCTCTGCCTGTACTCACATCATACGGATCCCCATTTTTAAAAACAAACAGCTCACACAGCCAATAATATCATGTGTATTGGGCATTGGCTGACCGCATCCAAAAGATGACATAACTCAATGAACGAGTTCAACGTGTGTGTTGTTAGTTAGTTCGTATGTGCACATGTGTGTTTTTTTATTCACGCAGGCAAAAGCCGTTTCCCAATAACATGAGCAGAGAGCCAGCAACCTTCACGAAGGTTGCTTGCACTTTTTCATATGGTTAGTCAGCTAGTTGCTCGTACAATGATCTAACAACCATGATGACGACAATAATAACAATAATAATAATAATAACGAGGATACAACTTGCTACTATAACTATATAACCCTTGTCAATTTCTGTGCGTATTTCTTGAAAAAACAAGACGGGGAAGGAATTTTATTGACAACTTTATAACAGTATGGGGCAACCACTTTGGTTCATGATGATATTATATATTTTTACAAGTTCATCTCTCTATCTGACCGGGAACAGGAATGTGGTCGGTAGATGTATCCCATGAGATAAGTTAGAGTTAGTAACATCCATGCGTTGCATACACATAGCAAACAAATACACACAGGGAATTTTGTACAAAGCGTACAATTTGGCAAGGGAAAAACTGTACAGTGTATTATGAGCACTTAAAAAGAAATAATAATAATAAGATTATTACTGGGAAAAGAATGTCAGGAATTTTGGAGATGAATTAGTGAACTCTTTCGTGATCATAATGATGAGAGTGTAATTATTGTGATATGGTCAAAGATTATTGTGGTGGGCAAAAAAAAAAATCACAGACTTTGGTACTTGTTCAGTCCCAAGGGATAATCTGTTCATTGTTGTATCCTTTAGTGTGTGGAACTAACGATTATGAATCTAGTGTTGGTAAAACCATTATGTTCTGCATTCCCCTAATGAGATGGTCCAGAGAAAGTGTAATAAATACGTAATCAGTCAAGTAAATATTTATTGTGCAACAGCTAATCATTTTGCTATACGAGAGGGAGGTAGGTGAACTTTGAATCCTCTTTTTGTCATCATTATCGAGTTAGGTCCATTAAGACTGGCAAATTCTTTTCACAAGGAATGCACGTTTTTTTTGTACAGCCACAACAAGTAACAATATTAAGTTTCTGCCCGGCTTTCATTTGATTACGCTATTCAACAAGTGGTCTAATAGTTGGTTAGCTTTTAGTGATTAACTGAATTAACAGTAGCTGTGCACTGTATATACTTCATTGAGAGGCTACCTTGGCCTTCCGCAAATGAAGTATTGCGAACTTATGGCAATAGTTTTGCTATGTCATTTTTCGAACCTCCATTGAGCTAGTTAGTTAATGGTAGTAAATTAAAATTCGTACAAGACATATTGTGATACGTTGGGTTTGCATATTTATTTTTTGAATCTAACTAGGAGTCACAAAGCACAATTTGCGCACGAACTTACTTTTAGTTTAGTTAGTTACTGCATGGGACTTCACATACACACAGATGAAGTATCATCTCGGCAAAAATGAATGACAAAGTGACACTTGGAATACTTTGGAGTGTACTTCCTTTGTAAGGTGAATAGAATGCAAAACTTGAGATGTTCATTCTAAAAGTGTCACATTATCATTGCCGTGTAGTAGTATATCCGTTTTTTTTAGCAATTCAAACACAATAGTATGCATTTCAGGGTCTACAAAAGACTATTGACTTTGGATTATGCAAATATACTCGAGATTAGTGGATGCCGCTTAAACAATAATATTTGACTAGAAACAAAATCATTGACATTGAACTAAAAAAACGCAAGAAAAACATATAAAGTTATTTAGCTAATGATTTTAAGTGGTTTATGACCATGTATGTAGTGGTATTAGTTAGTTGGGAAAAGTAAAGCGGCTTTTAAAATTTCATACGAGAATTCAGGACGTTTTGCCAACAACAGTGGACATTAGTTAGCTAGTGTTTAACCAAACACTTGGCGCATCAACATCAGATTCACAAGGGACATAAAAAATGGCAATTATTCTGTATGAAACTATGGTGGCCATAAAGATATGATAGATGAATGAGCATCACGTCGGAATGTACACGATTTCTAGCTGTGAGCATCACGCAAACATGAATACAGCAGCACCATGTGATGTCCACCAACGGTTTCAAAAAATCGCGTCATTAATGATTAATTAGTATTCAGAGGAATATTATGAGTCAAGTGCACCGTGTATCATATTATTACGTGGTAAGTCAGTAATGCGTCCTGGCTACTACTACTTACTACTACCACTACTTTTATTTACTTAACGTGACAAAATGGCCACTATACAATGAGTGAGTGAGTGCTGGCCATTTCAAACCCACTAACTGCCACTACATCCTACCAACACCAACAACTAGCAAATTTTGCTACTATATGGCATTTTTTAAACTCATGATGTAATCATGAGTTAAGATCAGGATGAACACAAGTAATGAAAGTATTGTTTACTCATTCGAGTCTCCCTTCCTCCGGTCTTTGACTTGGGAATAGCTTTTTGCACAAATGTGTAGCTTTTGTTCTAAGGAAATCCGAAGAACATAGTCATTTGGGCAATCGGAGGTTTGAAATAATATCAGAAATTTCCGAAAGTTGCATGCTTTATTTTCACGGTATGGTTCCAAAGTAGAACCCATTGATGAACATTACATGATATTACACCCGTAACTGAGTGAGTAAATAGTACAGTATACATGCAAATGATCATACCAACTGCTCATTGTGAAATATACCTCTTATATTTAGATTTAGAGCAAGCGGCTGCTGAATCTATTCTACTAACTAACTAACTACCTATACATGACAATCTCATCTCATGGGATACTACGAAGACATTGTGCGCTGCTTGCACATAGAATCCATCCTAGGGTGTGATATATGGTCCATAATGAATGAAAATATAGTACACATGGCGACTACATAACTATAAAACCGTGATTGTTGGTCTTGGTCACAAACTGGAGTCCAAGGAAAAGAAACGATGGGTGAAGAATCATGACCCTGTGGATTCCTTTTTCGTATGCACACAACAGGGATTTGATGTGCGAACGGAGAGGGAGAGCACATGCTGGTTCATCCAATTCTCCACCTTGTGATGATCAGATGACTCAACTCTGTAACTCTGTCCTAACTAACTGAAAAAGAGGAGACTTCCGACCCGTGCGATAACCTTTCCACACAGAACGTAATAAACATATCTGGGAGATTCCAAATTCGTGGAAATCATCATAATCATAGTAATGAGAGTACTGCATGGTGAGGCTTCACGTGGCCCCAAAAGTACTCAACTACATCTTTTAAGTGGATGGTTCTAAAAGTGAACGTTTTTCACCCCGAGTATGGATGAACGTTTCCGTTTCATAAACCCTAGTGAGTAAAAGCAAGTAAGTAATGACTAGTCTAGATAGATACATATTTTAGTTAGTTAGTTTCCAAAGAATTTAATCTTGGTTATTACACAGACTTGGTGAGCATGGGTAGTTTAGTTAGTTAGTTAGTTAGTTATAGCTTTATCATCACAATATATCCGTTTGACCGCTACGGTATGCAGTGCAATATATTTGTTTGTTGAACAATTTGAAGGATGCGGAAAACTCCAGATTTTGCCTACTTTTTATAATATTACCATTATGTGTGTATGTTTTTTTTGTTGTTGTTGACCAGGGAAAGAAAAATCATTGTACTCGGTTGGATTTTTTCTGCAAGGTGCTTGGCCCATGATCATCATCACGGCTTTTTACAAGTTCTTAATTGAATTTTGCATTGCTCGTCCAAAGTCACGCGTCCACGCTCCGCTTACTCTTTTCTCCACTTGAAGATAAACGTTCCCTCCCTTCACTTAAAAACTACTAACAACGCATACAGAACTCATATAGTTTAACAGCACGTTCAAGTAGTAGCAAACCAACCAACTAGCTAATCACAATGCTAGTAACAGAGAATGCGAGAATTGTTGGAAATTTTTCCAACCCATTCCATAGTTTTTTTTTTGCTCTCTCCCTCTCTCATGCAGTATGTGTGCATTAAAACCTTTGTATGTTTACACAAAGTACAGTAGTATGATTAGCAACGGTTATTACTCACTTACTTGAAAGAATCAAGTTTCCGACCGGATTTCAATACAAACGACAAAAGGGCAATCTAAATTTGCATTTGAAAACTCTTAACGACTTTTTGAACTGTCTTTTGTCACAGAGTGGGACGACTGTCTGGTTGGTCCATTCTTTGGCATTGGCCATTACGGAGCTATTAATTAATCCCGATGTACATGCATAGATAGCTACAGCATTACTTCTTGTGGTAAACAAAGGGGGAAAACAATAACTCCATCCTTGCATTTCCGTTTTCCTTTGGAAACATTAATTACTCCCGAGAAGGAAAAAAAAGGCAAACAGCCGACGAACCGTGCAGTGCACACTGACTGACTGTGTACTCACCAGTACTAGTATACTAACTGAAACTAATGGCATGCCCTGTCGACTCAGCTATTGCTCTTCCTGTGTTTTGATCCCAAATAATTTTTTCGCCCCTTATTAGCTTGTGGTCAAAGAAATGTGTAGTTAGTAGAGTTGGGCAAAACGCGTGGTTCCAAATGGCCATCTCATCTATCCACCAGTGATGATGAATTGATGATGGAAGATCTAAATCAAACGCCAAGAAAATAATGTACATTATCTGAAAAGTTATATGCAACGGCTGTATGCACACATGCATTCATTCCATACACAGGCTGGTGCAACGACCCCTTCCTATGGAGCCAGTCAGTAGTGCTGTAATATTAATTTTTTTAAAAGTTCAAAGTCATGTTCATGGGTTGACCTCAAACCTACAGCTTTTGATATTGACTTTGTCTTGTGGGAGCCAAAAGATAAAGCAAATGGACGACTTGGACACAGTGATTGGACACACTATTATTTACTATGCACCTTCATCTTGGTACCAATATACGTTGTTTTCTTTTACAAAAAATAGCATTTCCTACAGATAAGCCCTATTGCCTTCTTGGACTTGATCCTTTCAATCACTTTTTTCGGCCCTTGCATAATAATCTGCTCTCAGATGGATGGATCTTGTACCAGATAAGACAACTTGGCTCCCAATTCGCCTACTTGCATCTGCAAAAGAATCTAGTTAGTTAGCATGGATCACAGAAGGATTTGGGAACTAGATAAGAAGACATGTACTTGCTACTATATACTATGGTTACTCCAGCTAATTAGTTATTACGCATAAATGTCATTAGATTTGCATCTTATCTACACAAGGTGATTGTTGGGTCCCGTTGTAAGCATGTTAGTGAGAAGATACGTCAGTTTGGTTTCACTCAACAGATCTTTAGTGGATTGACGGTTAGTTAGTTCGTTAGTTGATAAAAATTCATAAACAAGGAAATGATGAACTCACACACAACGCATTCAACGAGATGAAATAAGTTTGTGTAGTTAGCTAGTTAGTTAGTAAATGTTTGTAAGTGGGAAGGGAAAACACGAATTGATTACTTAAGGATTCTATGCAGACAAGTTGTCGAATGTTTTCTATGGGGGTTTAACTTTTCCTAGGGTGATGGCTACGTGAATTAAATTGCATCAGTCAGTAATTACATAATGTGCTCTTCACTAGTTAGTTAATACCACTGAAAGTTTAACATGCATCTGGCACTGTCATTTTTCCTCCTTAACAGATAAATCGATGCATGAACAATGTCAGTGACAGTTATAGGAATTACTGACTATATATGAGCCAAAGTAGTGGGCTGGTAAAAACTGAATGAGTGAGTGAAAGCACATGCATACATTAAATAGTATGCAGATTATTAGAAATGCTGCATGTTGTTCTTGAGCTCAAAGTTTCTCAATGTTTCAATCACTGGATTGACTGCAAAGCCCACTCAAGCAAACATGAAATACTGCCTCCCCGTATTCTAAATGGGAGGGAGATTCATTTTGTAAAGAATAATGAGTAGATTCCATCATAAAGACAAACATACATGATGAGTTTTTTTATCCACATGTTGTTGCATTCATACAGATTTGTATGCATGTTCCTGGCTTCAAAAGCTCAATCCATATGAATGATAATCCATGTGGCTAGGGAAATGGTCACCTTGGTATAGCATTGCAATGCTCAGATCCTGAAAGAGCTTTTTAATTAAAGTTCCAAGAAGCTTTTCATGCACACAAAACTGCAGACATGAAAACCAATACTTCATGCATATGAGAATGTGTGTGCACGTCATGTAAAATCCATATAGTACACCTCTCATTGCACCAACCATCTGATCACACAATGCAGTCTCCTCGTCGATCATACAGTAAATAGCTATCGGTAGCCAAATGAAAAAAAGTGCGCTCCCAGGTATATTAGTATGACCTACACTTGAAATAAAGAACCGGTGACTAATAAATGAGGGCATCAGTCACAAACTGCCTATAACTAACAAAAATACTCTTCTGGTCTGGTCTGGCCTATTTTTAAGTGATCCATATTTTCTCTGTCACTGTACTACAACCAAACTAACTAACCTGATGAATTTACAAAGAGCGACAAATAGGGAAGGAATAAAAGGAATAAGTAGCTGGTTGAACTCATTATTGGCACACACACCTATAGTAGCAGTTAGTATGTAATTTAATACATAATAAAAAATGTGTTTATAGCATGAGAGTAACTAACCAACTCACCAAGATAGCTAAAAAATTCCGTTGTTTGTAACCTGTGAAGAACAAGTGCGTAGCCAAACTGTAGATGTCGGGTGTAAATCTTCAAATTAGACTGGAAAATTGGGGAATTTACATGTGAGCAAATGGTTTAAGGAAGTGGTGTGCGCACCCAAGTTCTGTTACGAATCACCATGGTGGTACCCATTATACTACATACTACGGCTATTATGATTATATTACTGGTGACTGGTGAGCCCAAATAATCACACAAATGGCCCAGTCAGTCAGTCAGTTTAGCACCCTAGATCTTAATGTAGTGACTGAATGAGTGAGTGAGTTGAGCTAGTACATTACATCATACATCACGATTAGGAAGATGAATCCGTATGGTGAGAGAGTGACCATTATGGAATCACCGGGACACATTCCTGTTCACACCAGCGTACAGGAAGAAATCAAGTCGGTATAGGAGAAAAGAGTAGAATGAAGGGAGTTTATGGGCGAGTCAGTAAAATATAAAAGACGTATTAAATGTATGGTTAGCTTGTTAGTTAGTACACTTACGTTCCAATAGCTGGTATATGTATTCAGACAGTAAAGAGTGTGAGTAGGTGCACGCAAGGAATAAAATAATATTTCCATTTGAACAAGAAGAGTGACCAGACTGTAATTTTGGCGGAAAGACAAAGCAATAAAAACACGAGAGAAGTTGTTCATGATTGTATCATCATCATCATCATGTTGAGCTTTTTCTCTCAAGCTTTTGCATTCTTCCCAAAAATGTTCCGTTAGCGATTCCATTATAGTCATTGCGGAGACTGTTCATCCCTACGTAAGAAAGAAAAGAGTGATTTTTTTGCACTGACGAATGAATATAATATTGCCAGAGGTATATTTTTTACACATCAACAAGATATGCAATGATGGTATTTTCTATACTGTAGTTAGTTAGTTAGCTAGAGTCCACTGGTCTAGTTAGTCAGTTAGTTATAGTTTATATTAAGCGAAAGAAAAATGACGTGCCAGCATTATAGTTTGTTGCGTTACATAATAGCTGCACAGTTCCAAAAGGGATGTGATCTTTGCCAAAATGCAGTCATCTGGGAAACAAGATGTATAGTTAACCTTTGGCCTTGGCTGGGGAACAACCAGAGGATTAATAATGCAGCATGTCAATCTTGCATTTTTCCTTTGGTTGGTTTGACTCTTCGTATGTGAATGCAAGAACGTGCCCGTTTCATCTTCTGTTCCATATTTGAGGCCATTTTTTTCTGGTAAAGGGAATGAGAAATTATTTACTAGATCCCCATGGCTTTCACAATGGTAACGGTATAATAATCTTGACATCTGGCACCATAATTGATCCTGATTTGGCCAAAAAGCTGCAAACAATTTCTACAAAGTTAAACGTGAAATTCCCATTTTTATCATCAGTTGTGGTTTGCTAGCCTTACACAGCTAGCCTTTAAACAAACCATGCATTGCTATAATTATTTGTTTCCTCACATTATTATTAGTAATCTGAGTATGTACCGTTTTAATGAATTTTGGCATTCCATAATCCATAAATCCAGATTCCTAATAGTGTGATCCATATTTGTATTGCATACGTAACCACACAGATCTTCAATTAATTTCGTTCTAATGCGAAACTCTCCAAGTATACTTTAATCTTTTTAGATTTCACACCCTTCACTGCAAATATTTATCAACAATCAAAAAATTTACTATTTCAAAATTCAACCCTTCTACCATTAGCAAACAACGTTAACAAACTCCGTTAAACAACAACTAGACTTCTATTACACTTTTCCTTTTTGATTTACCGATCCGGCGTCAAAAATATACATTTGCTGCTCAGTTCTCAAACTTTCATTTCATCACCCACTGCATTGTCATGCTAATATATTGGGTCGTCCAAACTATTCAAATAGCGGTATTTGATTGCTGCAACGCAATCTGATCACATTTAACACGGTGTATCAGGTGACAAACTTAAATGGTCATCAAAGTCCTTTAATCGTTCGTGACATGTTGAATTCATTGGCCTTGTCTACATGCCCAAGAAAATCTCCCACCGCATGTTCCATTATTATGTAGCGTACGTTGAAACGTACACATTATTGGAAATTGTCTGTCCGTCTGTCTGTCCGCGGCATAGCTCGCGAATGACTCAACTGATAGGGATGACATTTTGCGTACGTATATTACAGCACATTTGTGATTCGGTGAGTAGTGAATATGAGCAAAATTTTTCAATTTTTTTTCTTGAATTAGGAGGGTAAAAGTTTAAATACTGAATAGAAACCGAGGAAAATTTGAGAAACCGCGGTAACTGGTTGATAAGATTTTATGGGAAATAACCAATATTTTTGTTTACGCTAACTGATACTTTCAATAATGCTGATTTAAATGTCTTTAACATTTACTATAATCAATAATTGACTGTAAGAAACTGAGTAATTTGATTTTTACACAACTTTTTGAACAAAAAATAAAAAAAATTCAGGCCTACTAAAGTTATCGATAATTCTGATTCCAAATATGACTGCCAGTGCTCCAGCAAATAAATATTCGAACTTTAACTCTTAAATAAAATAAATTAGTATTTCCAATATAACTGTTTTTTACGTTTCTTTTACTTTTCTACCGCTACATACTTGCATCTGTTTTTAGGCAGTTTATTATTATAATTACAGATTCCAACATTACGAGCGAGATGCCTTATAGTACTAGATTTCTTTGAGTATACATAGTTAGTGTTACTAGTGAATGCCGACAGTCACAGTAACAATTACGTAGACATTATTAAAGCAACTATAGTTGCTTGAAGATCGCAACGTATTGTTACGCATAACGTAGTGTGGAGCAGCCAATGTAGGCTATTAGGTCTCTAACCGTTCTTTCCAGCTCATTTCCTTAGACTTTATGATTACCAAATTCGTTCCGGAAAAGCCAATTTCATTATTACTAAGCTCTGATGGTTTAAATGGCAAAACTAGAGTTGTTGCATGTATTTTTGAAACCATTTACAGTCATTAAAATGACATCATCATGGCCTATAGGTATCACGAGATTAGTTATTTCGGACCTGTGAGTTTGACAAATATTAGTTAGTTAGTTGCATTCAACAGCAATTCGTATATCCTCAGATAAATGTTGCAAGAATTTGTGCTTTATTATTGGGGCAGGGGAAAAATGTCGGATTAGAGTAAAAGTGCAGGATTCTGACTGAAAAACAAGTCGTGGTAACTACTGTTCAAGTTTAAACCATAAACCACAAGTCAGTTATGATGCAGTTTGTGGGTAACCAAAAAATCCAATGCATGTGTCTAACTAATATACTTTATACTTCTTTTCCTCACAGCTCAATTGCTAAGTTATTTCGCCTTCCGTTTCTAAACTGGATCAGGAAATGGATTGCAAAACCACTTACGGTTTTGCTACCGATTTGTGTTTTGAATTTGGAAGAGATGCCGACAAACATTTTGACTTGTTTTCAACGAAAATTTTTTCATCATACCAATATACGGAAAGAGAGGACATGATTCCTTCCTGCTCTTCCAACGAACTAATGCAATCAATGCATGAAGAGCAATCCAAAATGTATGAACTTAACGTGAGAGTCTTTTTTCTTGAGCTAGTTAGTTAGTGTAGCTCTCAGCCAATTGTTCTAAAGCGGTAGAACACGTAAGCATGACCATTACGTTCATTAATTATGATTTTCTATAACATCAATGAGCGATCCCAAATGCTTTTGAAGCCAAGCCACACATCATCACCTAAAACTAACTCACAGAGCTCAAGTGTGTGTTGTAATGCCTTCATTTGTCATGCATATTGTTCTTGGTTATCATTAAGACTGCACGATCCTTATTATTATGATTATTATTATATAAGAAATGACTTGTTTTGTTCCCATGCTGGCAAAATTTGAGTAACAAAGACAGGCCTACCGATTGAGCACCCAGGAGAAAATACACGGGCAATGTCAGAAGTCAATACACTAGCAGAAAACTGACAAAAAATTCACAGTTCTTTATCTTACGTACAGAAAAACCCATGTGGAAAAAAGCCGGTATGTAAATGCTTCCTGTCATAGTAATAATTTGACGAAGTTTTCCACATTTTTTTTTCTCTCTCCCTCTTATTATTTTCCCATGCTACTTTTATTACTATTGGTCCTAGGAGCGATTTAACTGTAAATACTGTTTGGGAACAATGAGACTCGGTGTGAAAGAAAGGATGAAAAAATAATTGCACTTATTAGGTGCTAGTAATACAATACAAGAATCTTATCCAACTATAATATTGTCTGGTGCGAAAATATAATCTCTGATAGTAGTCAATAATGATTGCGGAGTTGATGAGGCGATAGCATTATGACTTATTATGAGTGATACTGACTAACTCACTCACTCACTATGCATTGATTCCCCACTCACTTCACATTTCCATTTAATAGCCTGCACGATAAATTTACTGTCAGTAAGTCTGCTAAAGTTGGCATCAGCATAACTTGTTGATCATCGCTATTGTTTCATAATCTTGTAAAGGCTCATGACATCTTTTTGAAGTTCATTGTAATCCATACACCGTGCATGCATGCATGAAGAATGGAGCGCAGTTCCAATTGCCATAGACCTTGGTATTCTGTTGGCTATACATTATGTACTAACTAAACATGTTTTATTATTATTATTGGTGATGATAGATTCCCCACACAGGTTCCTTTTGTCTATCAAAGACTGTAAAAATCGTTACTCCTGGTGTGAATTAGAGATCAGGATGTAATAATCTGATAGCTTCAAAACTATTGTTAGTTAGTTTGTCATTTGCACATGAAACTTCCTTGTTTAATGTTATAGTTAAAAACAAAACGATTCATTCCCAAACTCTAAATTATGGGAAAAAAGCAAGCTTGTAAATGAGTTCTTTGAAAGTTATTGAAATTGAAGGTACCTACGATACTTGGATCGATGAGAAATGATTTTGTACCCCAAAACACAATATATGAAAAATATTGATTTCTGTCTAATAAAATGACGTCAAGTGATAGCCTCTTCTTGGTCAAATTAAAAGACAATTCTCATGCAAATCATACACCATGAAGTACAAAAGAAGATGATATCAATATGGTACAGCACGTGAGATTATCTGATGCATTATTTACATTGCAGTAGTTAGTTAGCTCGTAGTAGTAATCAATAGAATCTCTTTTGATTATTGTGCTTGTTTACCTAATGTCACGCAAATAAAAAAACATGTTGTGATGTTTAGAATAATGCTTCTGTTTTGCTATAAAATGCACCTCATGTGAATTGCTACTTGATTTAGCACTTTGGAGTGACTGCGAGAGCCGCCATGTAGATCGTGATATTTTTAACCTTGAGATCTTCGTGACAAAACAATTGAACTGGCATCTGCGGCCAAGATTCCAGAAAATTCATGAAAACAGAACAGACTACGTTTTAATTGAGGGACAAGTTTGAATCCATTTGAATGATGTAAATACATGTTTGCTTTGTAAATTGTTGCTATTTTGTTGCATATACTGCTCAAGTTGAAGCTCAAGCTCAATGATTTCATTAGGATGCTTATGCACAGTAGTAGCAATTTAACATGTTCGGTTTGTGTTTTAATTACTAACAAGCTAACTAACTTAAGTAAGCAACAGTGAGAATATATAAAAAGAGAAGAATTGTACTAATCAGTATGACTCTCCTAAATAAAGTAATCAAGATGAAATTATATACTTACGTCGTAGTGTAGTTTGTAGCATAAGTTGAAATGATACATGAAAACGGTGACCTTCCGGTTTTTTTGTAGCGGAAATTCGATAGGATTGCGACAATTAATTGAGATGAGCTTGTAAGCAATTGAAAGCAACTTCATTGGGTTTATATAATTGTTTAGTATTGATTGATTTTTACTGATGGTAGCTCCATAACTATTAATTACAAGGGGTATGATTATAACCGAATTAATTGGTTTATGGGGAACTTAATTAGCGAAATTGGGAGGACTAACTGCGATGTTTGAGCAAATTATTGCAGCCATGAATGCGTTAGCCTTTGCAGAATGATTTTCAGAATAAAGTAAGCTAATAATGAATTGTTTCGTGGTTCAGTTGCTAGTATCAATGATTTTCCTATCATTGAAAAATATCAATAAGATATCATTGAAAAAGTCACAAATTCATTAGCTGGCTGGTTAGTTAATTAATAACAGAAAATAGCGTACAATTATTTGCATTTAAAAAGTCACACAACAAAACGTATACTCACTCACTCATTCTGGATTCATAACTCATTTGTTTCCTAATGCCATATTGCTGACAACAAAAATTTAAAGCCCGCCGAAAATGAATTCCATTATAACATTATAACAATGCAAGGATGAACCAAAACCAATGTTTAGCTCAAAAACAAAATGAGCAAAAATTATGCATCCAATCTTCCCATCATTTCAGATTTCAGTTAACACATTACAGATTGCAAAAACTTACAAACTATTTTTTAACATGGCTAAAAAATTGGTTCTTATTTAACACCGTACTGGATTTTCAAACATTCCAAGTAATTCATGTAAACAGGAAGACTTTTTCTCCCCTAATTGAATACGTGCAAATAAGTGTAAGTTTAAATTTCAGAAGCAATAATAATTAAATAATAATCATTGTCACTATATACATATCAATTTTTTACGTTTCAAAATTTTTTTCACCCGGTAACATCATTTGCTCATCAACCAAATGACAAATCATGTCAAAACTCACCATATCTATAAATCTTTGTCAAAGGCACTCACGCAAATTGAAAAATATCTTAACAGTAGATCGTTTTATAATTTCTGAACGCATGTATTTGAATCGGTCTACTCACTTGATGCATGCAAAATTGAGGAAGCGCAAAGTGTCTCACAGGATTGCTATTACATTCTGTCAGGCATTATGAAATACACCTGGGTAAGCCATTAACTACACACACACACAGAACTCACAAAACACATGCACAGAACGTGCTGCATGCATCAAATCATTGGCAGAACTCGCAGAACATGGAATGAGTTCATTTTAAAAGTCATCAGTCTGAGAATCTAGGAAATGGATCTTCAAAAACCTCGTTTAGTTGAGTTTAATTCATTTTCATCCATGATTCTAAAAAAACACCAAATTTAGTTTTCATTTGAGCCATGCACCACGGAAATAAGTCATCTGAGCGATAAAAAATGCAAACTCAGTTGGCAATTCAGACATTGTACGAATTTAGTAAGTTATTGCAATATATCATTGTTATCCATTGTTCCAGGACATATTAATGTTTGCTTTAGTTAGGTTTGAAGTTTCTGTACTAATCGTGTGGCCGCACTCATTTGTGGAATTAACTTTTTTTCAGCTTGTTTTTGGTTGGTGAAGAAAAAATTCCATCAAAAGGATGCTGGTGCTGGTGCTGGTAGTCAAGTCAATACAATGGGGGAAATAAGTCCACATGCATGCAATTTTTTTAATCATAAATATTCAATTCAAGTAGACTTTTTTTTACTATATAATGTGTCTGAATTTGTATGACAATTGTATATTTATGACTCCTGTGACAAAAGAATGTCATATCACTCTCAGTGCACGTAATAATGATTGCAAGGTTAAGTAGATAGAAACACATTGTGCGTGCTTATTAAGGCGGCATTCAAAGTTTAATTAGTCAGCAATATTACCACAAAAGCCACCCAATAAGTTCCATGTTAATTCAATTAGCTTGGGGTATACAATGAGTGCTTGTTTCATTATATTTTAGCGTTTATTAATGATGTTTGCCTGCAGAATGAATCGATGAATATTTACAATGGTCCAGCAGGTGGCTGCATAAAATATGTTTGAAAACGTCAAAAATTGAGTGAGAAGTAAGAACGTCTGTAAAACAATAGGCGCTTGTTTTGCGTAAAAACATGAACGATAGTACGATAACAACCAAAAACAAAAACAGGTAGCACAAAAAATGAAATCACGGAGTGAGGCCTTTAGACGTATAAATGTGGAAAATTAATGTAAAAAGCCCAGTAATTAATAATGAAATAATTTCGCTCAATTTATTTCAATCAATTGGGAAACAAAGGGACCACATTCATTACAATGATTTATAAGACTAGACATCTTATACATTATTCCTGTCATTCAATTCATATGAAAAAGGATTGAAAAATATTCTCTAATTTCTAGATACAGGACTAATCATGTATTGTGCACAATCTACACACACATTCCTGAGCAAATTGATAATGTAGGATGGCCCACAAGGCACATTGTGATATGATTACACACTTAACAATTTGAGTATCACTGGAATACAAACATTAAACTATTCTACCTATGCTAAATTCATCGATATAGTTCTCCAAAAAATAATCAAAGTCTCGCTAAGAAGTCACACAAAAAAATTTCAATTAAAGTACACCAGCTTTATCCCAAACAGGGATATGTACAAGAAAAATATAGAAATATAAACTTTCGAATAAGCAGTTCATCTATATCGCTGATTATACTTACACCGTATCCCACAGTCCTGCGCAAAAAAAAACCAACTAATAATGTACAACTAACATTTATAGTTAAGCAAGCACAATAGGAAATCACAATTCATAGCATCTCTGCTATTATAATATTTTATTTGATTTTGATTGATAGCTAAACTGATACTTGTTGTGTACCAACTTCTCAAAAACGTACACTTTTACTTTTACAGCAAAAAAACTATAGTTAAGCTAAAAGCTAACCTAAATAAATAAATGGATACATGGAAACGAAACCGAGCGAGGGGAGGGCAAATGCTCAACACAAAAAAAAAACTATCTATCCTTTCACAACTAGAAAAAAAACAGATTGAATAGCACTAATAATGAAACTACATGTTGTACTTTTAAGCAAATCAAGCTATAATCGTACTGTGCATTTTCATATAAATCGAATTATATAGTTTGTAGCACTTATTTTATCGAACTAAATTCTGCACTGTATGAGCATCTCAGTTGTAGGTTTCTGGGAATTTGGCTGTAAGCCTGAAGATATTAAAATATACTTTGATAGTCCGTTAAGTGCGGATTGTACTTGTTGATTTTCCAGTTGGAAAGTTGGATGGTTGGTTGGATCGAGAATCCAAAATGCTGTCGCCTTTATGAGAGGCTAAGGTAGACTCTCATAGGAGTTGGATTGGATACTAAGTAAACTAAACTTTGTGGGCAGTGGGCGCATTCCCTGCGAAAATAAGTCGGGGCATACAAGGTAAACTGTTCGGAATGGAAGCAGAGATTGGAAGGCAGAACTCGCAGAACTGATGGTTGCAAATTCTTCAGTATCGAGTGGGCTGCAAATTCTTGCATCGTCAGTGAGAAAATGAGATGATGGGTAGATTTGTGGCTGCGGTTCTGAACTTGAGCTCGCAGTATCCCCACAGATGAGACGAATTCAGAGCACAGCTTTGGATATGTAGTTCCAGTGGCCCAAAGGATACCGCTTCTTCTTGACACCACTTTTAGTTGCACTGACATTCTTGTTCCCAACTTTATCAAAAGGTCGACGTCTCGTACGCATATAATTTGCACTGTTGGCGACCCAAAAACTAAACGATCTGATTTCACGTACCGGCAAGTCAATGGAGGTGGTAGTTTTGATACGCAAACATCGATCATTGGTCACAAGCACAGTATTTCGCCATAATCGATGAGCAGTATCCTTTGCTCGATATTTGAGATCGACGATTTCTGCATATTGACAAGTCGTCAGGATTTTGTCATCATTCACTTCCTTCGGATTGTAGTAGTCGTCCCGAATTCTTCGATCCTTCAAATTTTTTACTTTAACTTCCTTGCCACTAACTGTCACAACTCGGAAATACTTCATGTTGTCCGAGATGAAATCCATTGCTTCTTGAGCACATTGAGCGGTTATTTCATTATTCATCAGTTTTTGAAGGGCTCTTGTCGATGACATGTCTCCCTTAAATCGAGCGTGGTCTTTTTTCGAAAACCCACCACGAGCTAAGCCCCTTAGTTCCAAGACGACTAAAAAATTTCAAGAAACAAAACTTCACTAAAAGTACTCATGGAATAAAGTGAATCATAAATAACATGACGATAATGCAAAAACGAAGTCAAATAGCTTACCCGTAACAGGAATCCATATAGGATAAGGCAACAGTCTAGTCAAAACTTTAATATCATCCAAATGCTCGATATAGCAATTCGTATCGATAATCACACGTTTCGGATGAATCACAGAATCAGTTCGGTAGCCATGGTCACTGACTTTCACCCACGTCTGTACAATATGACGCGTGAATATTTCGTTAGTTTTACTTGAACAGATTACATTAATTCTAAAATAAAATAGATAAATGGTACCTCATATGCATGATTTCTGGGACATCGAATTTCTCCAGGAAATCCTGGCTTCACACGGTGTTTTTCCTTCAATACAACTCGAGCATTATTGCAGTCAGGGCGAAGTGGTTTTGGTCTCTTAATTTTTGGAGGCAAATCATCATAAAGAGGCAAAGGAGTCTTTGAACGCATCAAATCCGTGAAATAATGATAGTTTTCCTAAATAAAATACAAATCATGAGCACCGATCGAAATACATATAAAACAACCATATGGCCATGGACAGAATTATTAGAGCAGAACTATTAATAAAAGTAAGTTACTCGGTTAAGTCCACACATCTCCGATTGTTTCCGGGGCCGCTTAACTTCCACGACGCTTGTATATTTCACTGAATTATAGAATTGACTTTTTTCAGGCTTCAAATAATTTACCGGTTCACATGACAACACGTTTTTTCCAAAAAGATGAATCCGTTGGAATCGATAGAAATTCTGAGCTCTTTTCTGGAATCATAAAGAATAAGTGTCGTGTATACTACATATGAAACCAAGGCGAAAAAAAGTTGAAATCGAGATTCAGCCCACCTAAATAGTTGACTCTATATATGTACTTTACAACTAACCTGATTACTATTGACAAATGTTTCAGAACAGAAGAGTGGCTCGGTCTCGGGGGCAATATTATCCATATAACCGACCAAAAACAGACTTTCAGGCAAAGGGAGCACAGATAAGGGAAATTTTTCATCCTGTTTCTCATGAGTTGGCGGAGATACGGCCGTCTGGAAGAAATTTGTGATCACTTCAATCTCATTCATCAACTCGGCAAACACTACCCAAACATCATCGCTTTTATCTTCGGTGTTCACTTCTTCTTTGATCATCAGACGTCTGCCAGTAACAAACCCGATTCACGTTAAATATGTGCATATTTCTTTTTTTAAATGCTTTCTGATATAAAAATACATTTACCTAACACTGAAAACGGGGCGGAGGCGACGTTTCACCCATGTCCTTTGATTATTAGTGAGCCAACAGCAAATGACCTGTACGACAAAATATTAAACAATCGATCCAAATTACTGCATAAGACTATAAGCTTTTTCCCGCATTTCCAGTGTAGTATGCAATACTCGTTACCTGCACGGCTGCAGCTAATATATCCATCTGATTATGATTCCAAGCCCGACACACAATTAACGATTTCAGTCGCTCAACCATTAAACTAAATATTTCTAATAAGAATGAAATTCCCATCGTTTGAAGGTACTGATAATCACGGTCACTGGATCCATCTTCTGTGACAACGCAAAATGGACGAGTTAAACTATTGGCTTCAGCATTCGCATCGTTTTAAAAAGAGAAACTGACTTACTTTTCATTTTCACAAAATCCATGACATACAACAAAACACCAACCATTTGCATGGTTTTTGCAAAGTTCAATTTTCCACCTTTATTAATATAAGCTTGGTAATACAGACATGCTTCTTCGGCCACCTTCTCAAATTCCTCAAGTCTGTAGTTCAGTCAGAATCCAAAAATATTAAATATGTACCCACTTAACATGAATTTTTTGTGTAACTTAAAGATAATTTACCCTATACGAGTGAAAAGTTTTCCCACCACCAGCAAGAAATCCAAAGTGAATCTTCGATACAACTCAGTTGGAGTGATTCTACTCAAATGCTCTTCCACTGTCGGCGGTTCAGCTGGAAACCGAGGAGGCTTGATTCGGTTCAGTTCAGGGAAAATCCAAATCTCTTGCTTAATGTAACCAAGTTCTTGAAACTTTTCTTTCCTGAACTTAGACTTCGCATACCAAAAATTCCGATGCACTTTCAAATACTGCATAAGTATTGAAAATCGAGGATTTTAAACATCGGCACACTGACTGAGATGATGTATTATGTATTTGATACATTTCGTTATTTTCGTTTGAATTTAGCTTACCGATTTGTACATATCATCATATACCACAAGCAGTTTACCACGGGCACCATTTTCATCTCCTTCGTGTTTGTAAGCTCCAGAAAAACAGAATGCAACACACAAGTAATCCTCCTATTGAAAAGAAATATGACCATTGGTACGGAAGGCTTACAAAAAATCTAATAACAACCACCGAAGGGTGAAAAATTCCATATAAGTTTTACCATAATGTGGGCAAGCAGCCCCATTTGGAAATATGCTCTTGCTTTAGTCGGAATGCATAGCCGGGCACTCTCGTAACAGCTGCAAAAAATTAAGACACACAATTGGAATGGAATGAATACAAGTTTCAAAATTATTTTGTGGATCGACAAAAAACAAATCAAGCTTACCTCATGGTGTACCTCCAATGATTCGTCTGAACTTTTCCAAATCCATAATGGTATCGATTGAGATCGCCAATATGAAGAAATATGCTATACAATCTCTCACGAATTTTGTTTTCCTGTTGGTCACCAAGCGCTTCAGGAAAGTGGAGTAAGCCATATCGAAATTTCACAGGATCTATAGAAACCTTCCAATACGATGCTAACTGGTCCAACACGTTGCCAAAGTACGAAGTCCCCTAATAATCCAAGTTACGATCAATTGGTCAGTAGTCACAACCGTAAAGCCGTATTCTTACAAACATGGAGTACTTTTGCCCTATAATACGATAGAGAACTATTGCGAATTGCAATACATCACTTACCATTGGAATGACTGTCTTCAATCGAGCCAAATAAGCTTTAAAATTATCTTTATCGGCGCTCATTCCGAACCGAATTCCGGATACGATGATGTAGAATGCTCCCCAAACCTCGACCTCTAACTTTTTTGCTACAAAGACGTCTGGGTCAGTTTCCATTAAATCATGGGCTATCTTGAACAAGGTGACACTAAAGACGAAGAAAATTAGACAAAAATCAAATCGCCGACTTCAAATTGGGATTTGCCTACAACCGATAAAGTGGGACACCCTGCAGGTAACATCAGCGGCTATTCATGATTTGCATGGAACATTAAATAGCGATTGAAAACTCTCAAACCTCAAACGTCTCACTTATGTGACTTTTTTTACACTGCATGCTAATCAGGGTGACGTAAACTGTTACTGTTCGGGAAGTGAGTGAGTTCAACTCAACGTTCAAATCTTTTTTACTTACCAGTCAGAATGAATGATATTCCATTGTAAAATCACATTGGTGGGATCAGTATCCAACTTAAGTTCCCGAAACCGTCGGTATATTTGTTTGATAGTCTCGGATCTCGGAGATATCTCGGTTTCTGTAGCATTTTTCTCTTTCATGGCCCGGTTAATGCCAGCTTTGATGAATTCATCCAAGTTTACCTTGACCGTCCTATAAAAAACGCGATTAGTATTTTATTTACTTAAAAATACACATTTTGAAAGATTGCACCAACCCATCGGTCGTTTCCCATACGGGGACATGATCTGGGATTCCTAGATTAGCCCGATTAACGTCTTGGCTTCCTGGTCCACAAATGTTAGCATCGGGTATTGCCGTTTTTATACGGTGCTTTATGGGCGGCTTCATAAAGTCACCTGGTCGGTAGCTATTTGTATTGGAAAGTCTAGAAAGAAAATGAAACATGTTGACAAACATCGAAGAAAATTGAAAGATTGCACATCGGTTGCAAACAGTGAACTTACCGTCTATTCATTTCCTCTGTCAACATCCTTCTTGTAGCCCGTGGATCATCCATGTTTCTAGGAGCTTTCACTTCGTGTGGACCCTCGAATCTGTTGACTACAACTCTAAAAAAACCATCATACTACTCTTTAACAGTCTTCCAAATCGTGCAATATTTAAAAGAAAATAATCCTAATACGTACGGGTTTTCAACTTCATCACAAGGATGTGGTTCAAGCATTTGTGGATTATTTTTGAGCATGCGACGAATGCGACGATTTTTTCTCCACAAACTGAAGAGAATATATTCTTTAAAATCATCATCTCATGACTATGACTTTAATATGACAACTTGATGAATCACTTAATCTTACCGTCTAGTGTGTGATCCGGGAAATTTACCGTCGAACGGATCAAGAGGCGTGAACTTTGGTTGTAAGTCTTTTAGAAATTGGTTTTCATAGCTTCTCTTTCTAGGCATATGAGGATGAATTTCTTCTTCTTCACTAAAATACAAAAGGCAAAGCATTTAGAAAGCAAACAACGTTACAAATAATATATTAAGCAATGCCCATCATACAGATTTCCATATTTATCACACAAACTTCTTGATCCATTATCATCATCCGAATCCGAACTGCTATCGCTATCCACTTCTTGTCTACTCTTGTTTTCGTTATAATATATATTTCGCGACTTGTATTTACAAACGTAATATCTAATAGCAGAAAATAATTTAATATGAGGATTAAAATTCTTAATTTGTTAGCTCTAAGCAAACAAAACTTGTAGCGACTTTAAAACCGTACCGTTCTTGGTCTCCGCTATCGTAGTGCTGCCTATAACTTGAAAAAGACTCCACTGAATCGGGTTCGTAGATTTGATATCGTTCTTTAATATCAGTCTCTCTATCGAATGAAAATGAAAAAAGTATGTTAAAATGATACATATATGAGCTCAAATATCTTGACGATAACGCTGTTAGACGTACCGGTTTTGAATGCTTTGGAGTAGATTAGCCCTTCTCTCGGTAATGGGTATTAGATTTCGTTTACGTTTAGTTACTTGAGAGTCAGATACGAGCCTATTCTCAATAAAATGACAATGTTTGGTTAGCATATATTCATTGGTTTGGTCTTTTCAAGGCATTTTTAATTAAATGAGTACCTTTTCAGTTTTTCTCTTTCGGTCTCTGCATATTTTGCGTCACCTGAATGACTTACATGGTTTTCAAAGCTTTCTGACTGAGCTGGGCCACCGTAAAACATGTTGGCGATTTTACATCTACGGTCGTAGTTTGATAAATTGTTTTCCCGAATCGGAGTTCACTAAAAAAAATCGTGATTAAAAATTATTTCCATCATAGTAATAAAAAAGGATAAGCAAATGTTACAATACTGTACAAACAAATAAATAGGCATGCTCACCGATTATATGCAAAGCAGATGCATAAATACATACATTTAAATAGGATGTTCAAACCATTAAAGCAAGTAAAGTAAAAATTACTACTCATCACATTAATACAGATAGTTGCAAAACAAATTAGTTCTAAACTGGGTTAACTAGGAAATTCAATTATGCTGGACACAACTCGATAGAGATTGCAATATAAAATGTTCATACTTTCCCCAATGTGGAGTCAAAACTACAACGTTGCACATTTTGTTTGATGCCATTTTAACAATTAGATTACGAACTGACTTATTATTGCCGAGATTTTTTTCAAAATTCAACTAAGCGACGCGAAATATGTTGTTTAAGTTTGTTCAAATATCAAATATACAATAAATTTTGAGTTGCACCAGCAACTTTTATCATTGATATATGAAATCGAAAACACGAACTGCACTTTTTACACCGTGGTTTGTAACAATATCGTAATTTGAAAATATATAACCAATCTAATGTCACTATTTCTTGGAAAATTTCCAAGAAAAACTTTCTTAACTGCTTCTGCTAATAGTGCTTGCTAACTGCTAACTGCAGCAGAAATACAGGATAACAGGAAATGGAATATAAATAACGTTTAAAAAGTTCAGCGCCGTGTACGACAGTTGAACATTGAAAATGCTACAGGCTACAAGCAGCGAAAAGGCTTTGTTCTTTTGATATGGAAGTCATAGAAACTCGGAATTGCTGTCTGCCACTGCCGTGACGATCTCTGGACACCTTAGATATTCGATAAATTTTTTTCTCCCAGCGAACCCAGCATTTAAATAAAAGGGTATTTAAATTTCATCGGTAAATCCACAATTTTTTCTAGTTTGAAATCTATAGAACAAATGGCAAACATCCGTGCAGACAAAAAGTAGGCTAATATAGATATTATAACTTAAAGAACAAATTTACTACAAAATTGTCGTGTTCCAAGTCTAATTAAAAAATAAATGCTACTACTTCTATTAAAAATAATCCACTACTTAAAATGTTGTCTCCAAAATCTAGTGGAAATAATAAATGTGATGAATAAGCCAATGCAAGCCCAATTTAGCATAACTAATATTTGAACGGATTTTCACCACTCCTTTTAAACCCTTGGAGTTTTAGTTACACTTAGATCTGAACTAATCCAATTATAACTACTTTGAAAATACACTTCTAATATTTAACTATTTTTCAGTTGTGAGAGCACGAATTGACGATACACGCGTTAACTCTATAACCACTGAAAATACACTGAACTCAAATTCTACTTTTTAATACTTCTTCAACTTTGTTATCAATCATAAACTTACAGTATGAATCAGTTGCCAAGACAGCAGAGCCAAAAATCAGAATGCCATTGCCTCGTTAGACTAACAATGCAAATATAAGAAATATAATGGTTTTATTACAACTTCATCCATTTTTAAACATAAGGAATGGAAGATCGCTGCTACAATGAATGATAAATAAATACACCGGCTTATACTCCGGACGATCTCATATTTTTGCCTATAAAACCCAATAAACCCTTCCATTAATCCCAAATAGACAATAAAAAATAACTTGCAGAAAATGAGCAGTCGGACGGAGGCCTGGCGAAAACCCTTTTTGCTACTACATATCGACACCTGCTACATACACATTCCGAATTAACAAACGTTATCTAGCAGCTAAGATGGAAATTTCCTGCTTACCTTGGTCCAGTACCTGCCTATGTAACTAACTAACTAACTAAACTATCCATCAGTCTAAATTATTTCATGGTCACACACATACACGCATAACAAACGAAACAGCTTACAAGCGTCCTAAAAAACTGACTGGACTGGGAGCCACAAGTATGCGCTGTTCTTATACTAATATGGTATATCTGATGTCCATTTCTTGGTTTTTTTGTCTTCCTACACACATTACTTATATGATGCATCATGCAGTGGAATGATTCAACATTCAACTTTATATACCTTACTAACTGCTACTAAGGATTCCCGATTTGCTTAGCATTACATAATATAATTCAGAGGAGGACTGTCTCTTTATTTATTTAGCTTTGCTCAGGCAGGCCACTTAAATTGATCTTGCATACTTTAAACATGAATAAGCAAAAAAATATGTCCTCTTACTTATTATTCTCACACTGCCTTGCTCCCAAATAGTCATCCATTTTTGTTGGTCCTTTCGGTGCGACTGTGAATCTTCTATACAGGCAGCAAGAGATATTTAAAATGTGATTTTTGTGTTTCCCTTGGAATCCCTTCGAATCAACACCATCAAAGCTGTAAGTAAGTATTTAAGGCAAATTTTATTTTGATGATTCCGAATTTGTGAATTAGACAATGTGCAATCGCTTCGGGTGTTCACTCGAAATTAAATAAAATGGTTTAATTGGGGAACTATACTTTTGAGTATATATCAAGTTGAAGCGCCTTATAAATAACATATTTTATCATTTGAGTGTTTTATAAACTCTTATCAGAAGTTAATGGGGATTTATAACGCATAGGGTTTTGTTTAGTTAGTCAGTCACTTTTAAATATGATAAAAATAATGTTTAAACGTCGGACAGCATGTAAACAAAAGCATTGATTTGAGACTGGAATGCGTTTATAAACACACTATTATTTTGTTTACTTATTTTCATCCATAAAAACCTGTGAATAAAAGATATACTTTATCTCATTCCAACCATCTGTGCGGTATTTGCACAACTAAAAGTTGTCACCAACATTTCTACATAAATATCCCTATCATTTTGTTACTTACTAAGTAACTTGTATGGTCTCATTTTCATTTTCTCGGATTATGCACTTTGGGAGTTTTAAAGCATTGTATTTGACATATGTAAATCCAACGCACGGGATTCTTAAACTTTGACAACGAAGCCTTCCAAGTTGTCATGCAACATGTAAAATACAAGTGCATTCCAAGTAGAAAAATATGGAGCAAGACAGTTTCTATGATTCTCACCAGCATTTTTGTTTCGAATTCTCTAACTAAAGGTGCAAATTCATGTTGAGTGGGATCAAAATTTCATGTTTTTGATAAGCAACAAACGTCATGGCGGATCCCACACTACAAACATTTTGTTGTGTCGAAACAAACAATACAAGACCTGGAGCCGATTCAATTTTGCAGTTCCGGTCTGGGCCTTATAATGTAGTGTGCATTATTTTCTCCATCTTCGGAATTCTCGGAGGCATTTATCAGGTCCGTAGCAAAAATAACAATCCCAGTAAACAATTCTTGTCCATTTTTCATGTGTTTTGATATTTGTATTTTAAAACTTAGGTTTTGCCTAGAGGATATCACTATGGGTTAAATAGAAAGCCTTCAAGTTCGGTACTCAGGGGCCGATACATAATTGTGTGGTTAGCCACCGCCGATCTCTTAGGATCCTTTGGTACGCAATTTAATTTACATGCCTCTTAAAATAGAATAAATTAGAGCAATTCCATGATTTTCATGATTTTTTCACAAATTTTTAGCGGTCTTAATTCGTTCCCTATCATGGATACTTACGAAATCTGTGGGCACCATGAATTTTTCAATGGACACCGCATTTTGTGCTGTATCTTCAGTAAGCATTCCTCATTATCCATGTTACATATACATATATGCATGTACATTTCAAATCATTGAAAACATATTTTTAATAACAGGGTTTCATTCAATACTTTTACACTGCCACATGTCTCTGGACCTTATGCTATGCTATTGATGTGTTCAAAGTAATTCGTGAGGAAATTGGATTGCCCAGACTATATCACGCATTCTCATGGGGCGTTCCAGGCGTAGTCACTTTCATTGGGTTATTCATCCTATACTTTCCGAATTTCAAGTAAGTAAAAAAATATCTGGCTCTAATAATCCTGATTAATTATTTAAATTAAATGCACCATTACTAATTAACTTTCAAACGTTTTTTTTAGCTGCCACGACATAAGATCTGATGCATTCACTCGAGTTCTTCCCAACTATCTGTTTACGTATCTTCCGATAGGGATTGTGATGATTGCAAATCCAGTGCTATATTGGAGAGCGTCCAAAAAAGTGAGGGCATTGACATATGATTTGACGCGAAAACCGTATGTTATTGCTAGACTTTAAGGCCAGCCAACTAATGCACATGGTTTTTTGTTGGATATAGGCAGAAGAAGTAGTGGCCTCAGTGACCGGGGTTTTTACTCATACAGAGCGAAAACAATTGAATACGCTAAGACTGAAATTCTTGTGCATCAACTTGGTTTTCTATCTTTGTTGGTTGCCCAATCTTATTAATGCGTTCCTTTTGTGGATCTTGTGGAATGAAGCTCCTCGAAATTTTTTAATTTTTGACTGGTACCTAATGGTGAGTGTTCTTTTTTGTTTGTCAGTTAGTTAGACAAAAAATAGTGCTTATAATCAGGTTTTCAATCCGTTGTGCAGGCAATACTCAATCCCTTACAAGCTCTACTCAACGCTCTAGTGTATCGTAAATGGGGGGATGATCGAAGTTTTGTTCGATTCCCGTGGACAAAATTTTCCCAAGATCAGGACGGGGATGGCTCTTATATTTTGGATTCCGAGAACGTTTTCAATCCTAAAGAAACTAATGGTAATGGAGATGAGAACAAAGACAAAGAAGGTTCTTTCAACGGATATGGAAGTTTGTGACACGGTTTCAAACCTTTTTTTGTAGGTCTGTACGAATTTGCAAGTAATAAATGTAAAATAGTCAGTCGACTGTGTTAGAATAAAATGTAGGAATGTATACGAAAATTGTATAGTGGTCTTATTCAAGGATACAATCATTTCAAGTAACCTTTTTAAGTTAAACACGTTATGTTGAAATTAAAAATGTGGTATTTTATCAAATCTGTGCTTAATAGTGCCTAAAATATTAGCTCACTCAGGAACATTATTATGCTTGCTTAGGTGCAAAAATCAATCTTTATGTGTCACATCATTTCATGGTTATCATAATTTATACTAACTCAACTGTAGTGACATACTTTACATACATGCTCGTTTTTTGTGAATTTTCCCACTCATATGCCTTACAAAATGAAACCAATTAACCAATCAATATTAATGCATTATATCTGTTTTCAACATTTTTTATGATCGTAATACTCAAATAATAAAGAATCCTATACCTAAGCAATCCTATAGCTATATTCTAAATCAAAGCAAAGTATACATAAAAACAAGCCAAAAGTAAAGACTGTGTAGCATTTCTCCCGCATTGCAGACAAAGAAGAACATTTGGTTGCCTTGCGTGAACATTGAGGTAAACCATGAGTCTAATGACAGAAATGAAATAAATACACACCAACAGCTCGATTGGCCATTAGTTAGTTAGGTGTTCGATGAAACCTTGTGTCGTGCAGCCGACACCATTTGAGATATGATCATCTGCCTGCATAATGGTCGATCCTCCTTATCTGTTAACTAGCAATAAAGGAATACATGAATGAGTCCGGCATCTCCTCATGATAACTTGTGTAAGTGAGTAACTAACTAACTAACTAACTTACTTACTAACAAAACTAAAACCAAATTAAAGTCACTAAATAACTATCAGTTATTGTGGCAGAAGCGCAACTCTTTTTGCATTGCACTCACCAATTTAGATCGTGCAAGTTCAAAACCCGTCATGCACTATTAACGCACACAGTGTGTTGTACCTTCTGCACTTACTCTAATTTGAGCAAGTCTTTTTGTGGACCAAGAAATAGACGCGGGACGAAAAACAAGCCTACTTGTCTACGAAGTAGTATAGCAAAAATCTGCAACAACTTGTCAAAATTTAGTTAATTAGTTCAGTTATTTCTCTAACCAAAGGACCATTCATATGCTCTCCCAGAGCAGTAAAGCTATATAACACTTGGTATGCGTGTAAATGTACACTCACAGTATGATACTAGTATTATCGGAATGGCTCCATTAAATGTACCAGTTAATTAGTTAGCTAAGGATAGTTTGTTGATACACAAGTGGCATATGAGAAAAGGATGACTGGTACCTCATTTCGTTACAAACAGAGCCAAAGTGAAAACACACATGGGGCCTATTAGTCATTTTTTACACACGTAAATCCAAAGGCAAGTCTGTATAATAAAGTCACAACTTTTGACGTCTACTGTAGGATTTGTTTTGGTTCCCACACAGGTATATTTCTTTTTGTTTTGGAGAAGAAAGTGTGGCACTTGCTAACGAACCTTTTTTTCTTCTTTTCTCAATAATAATAGATTGGTTGGTTAGTTTGCTACACAGTAACAGTGATAGTAGATGTGTGAAAACCTCAGGTATTATTATTATTATTGACTTAAGCTTGTTGTTAGTTGGATACTTTGTTGGTATTGCGGACACAAGTCTTTGTGATTTGGAAAGTTTGATGAAGACGGGATCAATTGAAAAAGGCTTTCAGTACCTTTTATCATGCAGCCATTATTATATCATTTGAGTCAGTCAGTTCTCATAGATCACTTTCGGATCCCAAAATAGTGAGCATGTGTATGCAATGTAGTACACATTTAGTTCAGCTATGCATCTCATCATTTGTTATTGTTGCTTGGAGTCATGCATTCAGTATTAAAATGATTGCATAGTTACTTACTTAGATAGTTTGTAAAGTCACCAGCATGTGACTATTGTGTTCTAACAAACAACTGTCATTGATAGTTATGTTAATTGTTTTGACGGCATTAAAAGGGAAATGTTTTAAATCGATCCTTTTGTACTGTGTATATGACTTCCCTCTATCATATCATTATTGGGCTACTTTGGTGTGTGTGTGTGCACGGAATTTCATGAGAAAAATAGAGCTATTTTACTCTATAGTTATGTGGTAATGGTTAGCTTTTGCTGGTTACTGTGCTAACAAAATTTGAAAAAATGTTCATTTTAAAATGAGACATGTGTTTTTGGAATCAGTTTGTTGATTTCTATGGTTTTGGTTGCCACAGTTTTGGAATATACTGTATTCTCAAAACTCAAACGGACGTCGAATACACACAAATGC